>JAEEGL012746390.1_pt1 | contig 26293 bp, 21 predicted proteins | sample 9134231 | NCBI WGS metagenome assembly JAEEGL01 (sample SAMN16246548, study PRJNA631951) | gut metagenome | biome: gut microbiome; feature: rumen; material: fiber-attached | host: Bos | place: Iran: Karaj | collected 2018-10
AGGCCCATAACTTCTCCCTGCACGTTGGTCTGCACAGTCTTCGGATCCATGTGGATCAGCGCGCAGAACACCGCATCCAGCGCAACCGGATCGGCGGAAAAGAGCAGTAGCCCCATCGGCCTGGGCGTCCCGGCGCCGGGGTCGTTCCCCTCCATAGCGACAACCGCATCCATAATGTGCAGGCGCGGCTTCACGCATCGGTGGATATCCACGAGCATTCTGGCAAAGAGGCCATCGTTCGGGAACCTCATATGCTCCCGTGCCTTGCGTGTGCCGCAGAGCAGACCGAAGAGGTTTTTCACCGCTCCCGTCACGCGCATCAGCGCGTGCGTTTTCATCTTGCAGACATTGATAACGGCGTCGGCCTCCGTGACCTCCCGGGCAAACCAGAATTCTTTCTCCGTCATCCCCGCCGGGAAATCGACCCGCGCTTCTTCCGTCATCGGTGCGAGCGCGGCACCGAAGATCGGCTCGTCCGACGGGATGCCGAGACGCTCGACCGCATGCGCACCGGTATCATGCCCCGGGGAATCCCCGAAGCGCACGGAAGTGCAGCCGTACTCCTCCAGCATCCGCAGTACCGCGCACAGAACCGCGGGGTGTGTGGTAACGGCGCTGTCCGCCTCTGCCGGTTTCAGGAGATTCGGCTTGACAAGCACCCGCTCTTCCGGGCGCAGAAAAGCTTCCGGCCCGCCGAGGGCCCGGATTCCCGCGCAGACCGCGGCATAGACTTTTTCCGGCTCATAGTCGCCGCAGGGTACCGCAGCCACTCTGCTTTTTTTCTCTTCCATGCTTCCCCCAAATATGTTTTTCTTTCCCCCGCTCCGGGCATGCAGCCGGTCAGATACAGGTCAAGGGGCATTCTGCCGTTTTTCTCCGTTTACCGTTTTTTGACTGCAGGGCATTTTTCATCGTTCCCGCTACCATCAGCTTTTCCGCATGATCAGCCGGTTGTTCCGGTCCTTACGCATTCCCTTTGAATTCCAGGCAGAGCATGGTCAGATCATCAAACTGAGGCGCGTCGCCGACAAAATCATTGACGCTTTGCTGGACACCCTCCAGAATGCCCTGCGGGCTTTCCTCCCGGTGCGCATTCAGCGTATCCAGCATCCGGCTGACGGAGAACATCTGGTTGCTGCTGTCGGTAGCCTCGGGCAGGCCATCGGTATAGAGGAACAGTCGGTCCCCGCCGCTGAGGTCGAGTTCGCAGTCCCTGTACCGCATTCCCTCCATGCCGCCGATCACAAATCCGTGGCGGTCTTTCACGATTTCAAACTTGCCGTTTTTGCGGCAGACTGCCGGATACTCGTGGCCTGCGTTGGAATAGATCAGATGTCCCGTCGATATCTCCAGAATTCCCAGCCAAACGGTAACAAACATGTCCGCCTTATTGTGTTCACAGATGCGGCTGTTCACGAAGCTCAGAATTTCCGCCGGGGTGCCTCCCATCTGCGCCCTTTCATTGATGATGATATTGGAGACCATCATGAACAGGGAAGCGGGGATGCCCTTGCCCGAGACGTCCGCCATGACCAGCGCCAGATGATCGTCGTCAATGAAAAAGAAATTGTAGAAGTCTCCGCCTACCTCCTTTGCCGGATCCATGACTGCGTAGATATCAAATTCATGCCGGTCTGGGAAAGGCGGAAACACTGCCGGCAGGGCATCGTTCTGGATCATCGCCGCAATCGAAAGCTCTGCGCCGATCCTTTCCTTTTCGGCCGTTGCAGCGGTGAGGTTCTCGATATAATTCAGCATATCCGTCTCCATGGAATCGATGGAGCTGGCGAGGTTGCAGATCACTTCGTATTTGCTGATTTCTCCGATCGGCTCGCTGAAGGTATGCTCTTTCGCAAACCGCGTCGCTTCCTCCGAGACCGTCTCAACCGGCTGAATAATGGCCCGCCTGAGAAACCGCACGGCGAGGCGGGAGACGATCAGCAGCAGGACAAAAACCCCGATGATAATCGCCAGCAGATAGGGCGTAAAAGCCTCCGCCATTTCCCTGACGGGACGCTGCATGCACAGGATCGCCGTAACTTCTCCCGCAGCGTTTTTCACGGGAACCATTGTCGTAATATGCGGATGCTGGCCGTCGGTGGGATGCATGCGGAAAACGGTTTCAAATGCGGCGCCCTGCTCATAGATGGCCCTGTATTTCTGCCGGTACTCATCGGTTGAGGTATCCCGCCGGTATCCCAGCTCCCATGGGGTATAGCTGGAATCATCCACACTGTTGTTGACCGCGTTGAAGACGGAGACAAATCTGCCGTAGTCGCTCCGGTCAACCTGTATGACGTATATCAGGGAAACATTCAGCGAATGGCAGCCGGTGTCAAGCAGCCTGTTTGTACGTTCGTATTCTTCCCGCTCTTCCCCGGCGAGATAGCTGTCAATATGGTCCCCGTTGACGTACACGGCAACCGAGTCCGCCATATAATGGGTGACGCTGGCGTACTCGTTCTTGAACGCACCGATAAAGCTGTGGTTGCCGATGATACATACGAAAACCCCGAACAGCAGCAGAAGGCTGACAAGACCGCCGATCACATTCAAAGACATGCTGGACCGCTTTTTTTCGAGCCTGTTCATCCTGACACCATACTTTCCTGTTATTTTGATTCCCGCACGGACCGATCTTTATGTCCACCCATGCCGATGGATTTTGTCCGAATTCTGTTTTTTCGAATTATAACACGCTGTCGGCCCGATTTCAATGAACTGCTTTATTTGTCAGCCTGCCCATTCCCCGCCGGTTCGGAACCGGTCTCTCCGCACACCGCATCAGAAACGGGCTGCCTCAGGAAGAGGCAGCCCGCAGTTTTATTTTTTCTGTTCAGTCGTCGAGGTCTTCGAACGCCGCTTTCAGGCGGCCCATCGCCTCTTCCACGACCGAGCGCGGCGTGGCAAGGTTGAAGCGCTCGAAGAGTGCGGTCTCCGGGCCGAAGATGGCGCCGGCATCCAGCCAGAGTCTGGCCCTGTCCAGAATCCGGCTCTCCAGCTCGTCCTGCGTGATGCCGTAACCGGAGAAGTCCACCCAGAGCAGATAGGTTCCGTCAGGTTCCACAACCTTTGCCCTTGGCAGGTTCTGCGCGATAAAGTCACTGACGTAGCGAACATTGCCGTAGATATACTCCACCAGTTCGTCGACCCACTCAGCGCCCAGATTGTAGCAGGCAATCAGCGCCGCCTGCCCCATGACGTTGGCCTGACTGTAACCGGCCTCGCGGTTCGCCCTGCGGTATTTCGCCCGGAGTGTCTCGTCCGGGATAACGATGGTGGCAGACTGAAGTCCCGCGATGTTGAAGGTCTTTCCGGGCGAGCTGTAGAAGGCCAGGTTCTTCCGGTATTTCTCATCCAGACACATGCAGCTGAAGAATTGATGCCCCGGAAAGATGAAATCGCTGTGAATTTCGTCCACCATCAGGATCGTTCCGTTTTCCAGACAGAGGTCCGCGACTTTTGTCACTTCCTCCTCGGTCCACACCCGTCCGACCGGGTTGTGCGGGCTGCAGAAGATCAGGGCTTTCACCTGCTCCTCCTTCAGCTTGCGCGCCATATCCTCAAAGTCGATGGTATAGCGCCCGTCCTCATAATGCAGCTGGCAGTTTACAAGCCTGCGGCCGTTGTTGCGGATGGCCTCGCTGAAAGGATAGTAGACCGGCTGCATGACCATCACGCTGTCTCCGGGGCGGGTGAAAGCCTGGATGCTGACGTGGATGGCATAGACCAGGCACGCGCCGAGCGTGACCCACTCCGGATCCACCGTGAAGCCGTAGCGCGTGGAGTACCAGTGGTTCAGCGCCTCGAAATAATCGTCCAGCGGATCCGTATAACCGAAGATGCCATGGTCGACCCGCTTGTGGAGTTCGGCCAGAATCTCATCGGGAAGCCGGAAGTCCATATCCGCCACCCACATGGGGAGCAGATCGTCCCGGCCTTTCCGCTTCATGCCAAAATCGTATTTGAGGCAGTCGGTACCGCGTCTGTCGATAATTTCATCAAAGTTGTATTTCATTTTTCATCCCCCAAGTCCGCAGATACATGCTGCGGTCAGGCGGTTTCCTGCGCGCTCTGCGCAGCGGCAAATTCCTTTTCTTCCTTCGTGCGCAGCAGGCCGAAATGAATGGTGAGGACGGTGACAATAAGCAGCGCAATCGGGTAGAAGGAATACTTCAGCACCGTGAAGGGCGAGTCGCCGCTCAGCGCGGTCAGCATCATAATACCGCCGTCATGCGGGATCAGCATCATGAAGCCGCAGGCGAAGATATCGACCAGGGACGCCAGCCGTTTCGGTGCGATGTGGTACTCTTCGCCGAGCTCGTTGGCGATCGGGCAGGAGACAATGATGGCGAGGGTGTTGTTGACCAGAGCCGCGGAGAGGACGCCGGACAGGAGGCCGATGCCGTACTCCGCGCTGCGGCGGTTGCGGATTTTGGCGCGGATTTTGGTGACGAACCACTCAATGCCGCCGTATTCACGGGCCAAGCCGACCGTGCCGGAAATGAGCGCCGCGGCGATGGAAATGGAGAACATGTCGGCCATGCCGCCGCCGATGCCCTGGATCCACTCCAGGAACCCGCAGGAGCGGGTCGCAAAGCCGATGACGCCGGTGATGCCGATGCCGATCAGCAGGACGCTGGTAACGTTCATGCCCGCGAGTGCGGTGATCAGAACCAACAGATAGGGGAGCACCTTGAGCACGTTATAGCTGCCCGCCTCCACGGCGCCGCTTCCGCCGCCGCCGATGATGGTGTACAGCACCATGGCCACGATGGCGGCCGGCAGTGCGATCCAGAAGTTCATCTTGAATTTGTCGCGCATTTCGGAGCCGCAGCCCTTGGCAGCCGAGATGGTCGTATCCGAAATCATGGACAGGTTATCGCCGAAGTACGAGCCGCCGATGACCGCCGCGGCGGTGACTGCGGTGCTCAGGCCTGCACCCTGCGCCACGCTCAGCGCAACCGGGCCCATGGCGGCGATGGTGCCCATGGAGGTACCGATGGCGGTGGAGATCAGGCAGCACATCAGGAACACGCCCGGGATCAGGAGCTTGACCGGAATAAAGTGCAGGGCCAGGTTGACCACGGATTCCTTACCGCCCATGGTTGCCGCCGCACCCTGGAAGCCGCTGGCCAGCAGGTAGATCAGGATGACCTGCATAACACCGGAGTTGCCCATGTGCTGGCAGAACAGGTCTGTCTTTTCCTGGATGGTGTCGCCCGTCCGCATCAGCATGGCCACGGCAAAGCCGACCAGCAGTGCCACATGCCGCGGGAAAGCGCCGAAGGTGCTCTCCGCACCCAGAATGCTCAGGATAATGCCCGTACCGATGTAGAGCGCAAGGAATACGAGCAGCGGCAGGAAAGCAAGCCCGCCGAGAGATTTCCGCTGCAGTGTCTTGTCTTCTTTCATAACTACTCCTCTCTTTTCTGACAGATTAACGTGTTTTCGCGGCCCTCGGATCCCTGTTCTTTTATGGAAAACAAGCATGGAATCAGCAGGCCGCGGTTCTGTCTGCAGTATAGTATTATATTCCCATAAAGTCAATGGGTTTACTGTGTTTTTATGACAGTTTCTGTCTGTATGTTTAGATATTTTCCTCCGGGCAGAGCAAGCGGCAGGGCAGTCTGCCGATACCGCAAACAGCAGAAAACTATTGTGATTTCCTCCGTGATATGGTACCATTTTATGGACTCCGGGCCGGGATGCGGAGGATCCGCGGTCTCAGGCCCGCCGACATTTCGGAAGAAGGAGTGCTTTCATGAAAAAAAACTTATCGTTTCTTCTCTCCCTTGTTCTGCTGCTGGGCATTCCCGCTGCGGGCTTTGCCGACAGCGACGCCGCCGAACGCGGCCGCGCGGCAATCGAGGCAACACGCTTCGGGGACAGGGTGATTCTGCCGCAGGAGGAGAGTTATCTCTCCGAATGGAAGACGCTGTACGCCCGCAAGGCCTTCAAGGCCCCCTGCCTGCGTGTGGAGCGGGTCTCCGCGCTCCACACGGGCCGCGACGTCATGCCCTATATTTATGAGGGCGTGGAGGCGACTGTCGTCGCAGAGGAGAACGACATGTCCTGCATGCTCTACCGCGGCAGCGACAACCACCTGTACGCAGGCTGGATCCAGAGCATCCGCCTGCTGGACGATTTCCCCGGGGAGCAGGTTACCGTCGGCACGGAACCGGAAAACCCGTACGGCCTGCGGGATGACATCACCGTCAGCTGGTCGAAGCGGAGCTGGCTGACCACGCAGCAGAACTATTCCGTCCTGTCTGAAGAAGTCCCGGACTGCATGGGATTCACGCTGGAGTATCAGATTATCGATGCCCGGACCTCCAAGTGGGACAGCATCCTCGGCCCGCGGAAAATCTACGTCAAATCCGGAGACACCTGGACGGAGGTCGGGGAGTTTGCCTATCCGGATTTCGGGGCGGTAAAGGTACAGGTCTGGCTGCCCGAGCCCATGGACATTGATGCCGTGGGAACCATCGCCCAATGCGGCAGGCCGGATATCTTTTATTTCCGGCAGACTGCAACGGACTTTGCCGTACCCGCAGAATAAAGCTCCTGCTTCCCAAGCGGATCCGAATGCGCCTGTCTGCTTGTTTTTTCCGCCGCTGCGTTGTCTAATACAAGTAAAATATATGTAAGCTTCTAAGCAAGCAGGACGGGAGAATCATGATGATCTCCACGCGGGGACGCTACGCGCTTCGGGTTCTGGTCGATCTGGCCGAGCATCAGAAGGACGGATACATCACCCTGCAGGAATCTGCCGACCGGCAGGAGATTTCCGAAAAGTATCTGGAAAGCATTGTGAAGGATCTCGTCCGCGCAAAGTATCTGACGGGGCAGCGCGGCAAGGGTGGTGGGTACCGTCTGGCCCGTCCCGCCGAAGAAATCAACGTTCTGGATGTTCTGACTCTGATGGAGGGAACGATGGTGCCGGTCGCCTGTCTGCAGCCGGGCAGCGATGCCTGTCCCCGTGCCGCTTCCTGCCGGACGATCCCGATCTGGGAAGGGCTGGAAAAAACCATCAGCGAATATCTGAGCGCCTATTCGGTAAAGGATCTGATGTGCCCGAACACCGAAGCGGAAGAAACACCTTAAATCAAAAATCAAATACCGGGGAGCACTGCCTGTTGCAGTGCTCCCCGGTATTCTTCTGCCGCTCTGTGCGGATTATTCGGTCTTCGCCCGGAACTGCCCGGTGATCTCCTGATACGCCGAAATGAAAACGGAGGCGTCCAGACTGTAGGCGACGCTGTCGTAGCCCATCTCCGCCCATTTCAGGGCGTCCTTCATGTTGCCCGCGAAGATCACGGATTCCTTCCCCGCGCTCTGGCAGGCTTTCAGGATGCGATCGACCGCACGGAGCAGGATCGGGTTGTCAAACTCGAGCGGGATCCCCAGTTCAATGGACAGGTCGCAGGGTCCGACGAAGATCCCGTCCACGCCCGGCAGCGCCGCGATCTCCTCGATCTGGTCCAAGGCTTCCCGGGTCTCGCACTGCGGGATAATTTTGCATCGTCTGTTGCACGCGTCCATATAGCCGAGGACGTCCTTCGCCCAGTCGTCCGCGCCCCAGCCGGTAGTGCGGTTCGGGCAGAAGCCCCGGTTGCCGACCGGAGGGAATTTGGCATGGCTGACCAGCTCTCTGACCTGGTCCATCGTGCGGATGTTGGGAACGATCAGGCCGCGTGCGCCGATGTCCATCATGCGCAGCACATAGGGCCGCCGGGTGTCCCCGATGCGCACATAGGGCAGGAGGCCGCCGCGCTCCGCCGCAAGGATCAGGTCCGCGGCCGTCTCCTCCGAGAAGCAGCCGTGCTCCGTGTCAATGATGACGTAGTCCAGACCGGCGCGGCAGAGGCTCTCCATTGCCCCGCGTCCGCCGAGTTCAAAGAAGGTTCCGATTGTCTTTTTATTCATGCTGATCGCTCCTTGTCTCTGCGTTGATTTGTGTTTATTCTATCTCCGCCGCACTCCGGCCTTGGATGATGATTGATGGAATGTGTTATACGTCCGATCTGCTGAGGATTATTATACATGGCCGTAAACCGTCCTGCAAGCGGTTTCTCGCATCTCCTTTTAGATGGTTCTTCCGGCAATCCGGGTTTTCACCGCATATGCGTATGAATTGACGGCCGTTTCCGTTTCTGATAGAATAAAAAACTGAACTGCACATCTACGCACACAATCCCATAAGGAGGTCTTTCCGATGTATGAACTGGTACCCATCACCGACCGCTGCAGTTATATCCAGAGTCCGGCGAAGATCGGCCTCATCCGGCTGGGCGGATCCGACGTCTGCCTGATTGACAGCGGCAACGACAAGGATGCAGGGCGCAAGGTACGGCAGCTTCTGGACGCCAACGGCTGGAAGCTGACCGCGATCTACAACACCCACGCCAATGCCGACCACATCGGCGGCAACAGATACCTGCAGGCGCAGACCGGCTGCCGGATCTTCGCGCCGGGCATTGACTGCGGCATGACCCGCTATCCCATCCTGGAACCCTCCTTTCTGTACGGCGGGTATCCCTGCAAGGATCTGCGGCACAAATTTCTGCTTGCGCAGGAGAGCGATGCAGCGCTCCTGACGGACGCAGCCCTGCCGGAGGGCTTCTCCGCCATTCCGCTCCCCGGGCACTTTTTCGACATGGTCGGCTTCCGCACCCCGGACGACGTGGTCTTTCTGGCCGACTGCCTCAGCAGCAGAGAGACCCTGGAGAAGTACCGTATCAGCTTTATCTATGACGTGGCCGCCTACATCAAAACCCTTGAGACGGTTAAAACCATGCAGGCCAGAGTGTTCGTCCCCTCCCACGCGGCCGTCACGGAGAACATCGCGGAGCTTGCCCAGGTCAACATCGATCAGGTGCTGGAGATCGCGGATCGGATCGTCGCGCTCTGCGCGGAGCCCCTCTGCTTTGAGGTACTGCTGCAGAAGCTGTTCCGGGAGTACGGCCTGATGATGAATTTCGAGCAGTACGTCCTGGTCGGGAGCACGGTGCGCTCCTATCTCTCCTGGCTGAAGGACACCGGCAGGATCACGGCGGTCTTTGAGGACAGCATGCTCCTATGGGCGGCAAAATAACCGCGTTCCTCCCTCGGCGGGCAGGCTTGAAGGCCCATTCGGGGAAATCTGCGCTGTTTTAAGAATGTTTAAGATTATCCCCGCTGTTTTACTGGACATTTGTTGGACTGCTCATGATATAAGGGTTGTGTGACACTTGTGTGACGCATGGTGTGTTATTTTATGCATGTAAACAAAAAACAAACATAACAGGAGGAAAAAACAATGGAAAAACAGACAATCGTAACCATGAAGGATGAGGACCTCGGCGGCGTCGCCGGCGGCATGTCCCGCAATCTGGCGGCAGCCTATGACGTTATGGCCGGCAAGTACGGCAACGGTGAGGAGCGCAAGGTCAGACTCGCGCAGGCCGGATATGATTACTGGGCAGTTCAGCACCTGGTCAACGGCCTTGCAAAGGGCTATGACTCTGTCGCCAGAGACGTCATCAACGGCAGGTACGGCAACGGCCAGGCCCGTGTGAATGCGCTCCGCGCTGCCGGCTATGATGCAGGCCTTGTTCAGGATATCGTCAACAACATTCTTGCCTGATACCTCCGGCTCCGAAAGCCAAAAAGAAACCGTTCGGCCCGCTTCCCGCTGAGGAAGCGGGCCGAATGATATCCTGCTTGAAACCCCGCTTTCCTGTTGCTATAATAGAAAAAACGACAGCGGAGGAAGGGGGCCGGGGTCTTGCGGGTAATCTGTGTGGATGATGAAAAGGAAATCGCGGAAGAGACGGCTGCTCTGGTCGGCGAACTTCCTGCGGTGGAAGAGGCAATGGCTTTTCCCTGCGCCGAAGACGCACTCGCATGGCTGGAGAAAAATCCTGCCGACCTCGCGCTGCTGGATATCAACATGCCCGGCATGAACGGGCTGGAGCTGGCCGCCGCCGTCAGAACCAGATGGCCGAAAACCGCGATCCTGTTTCTGACGGGCGATCCTCGCTATGCGCTGGAGGCCTTTGAGCTCCGTGCCGCCAGCTACATTCTGAAGCCGGCAACGAGGGAGCGGTTGGAAAAGGAAATCGAATACGCCTGCGCCCCCAGGCACAGCAGCGTCCCCGGAGATCCGCTCGTCACAGTCAGGACCTTCGGCTGTTTTGACTGCTTTCTGGATGGCCGGGAGCTCTCTTTCCCGCAGGCAAAATGCAAGGAGCTCCTTGCCTATCTGGTGGACAGGCGGGGGGGCAGCGTGACGCGCTCAGAAGCCTTTTCCATCCTGTGGGACGACCGGCTGTACGACCGCTCCATGCAGAAGCAGCTGGACGGCATTATCCGCAGCCTCCGTTCCGCTCTTCAGGGATACGGGATCGCTTCCATTCTGGAAATGCGGAGAGGAACCATGCGGATATGCCCGGAACGTCTGCAGTGCGACCTCTACCGCTTCCTTGACGGTGATCCTGACGCGCAGCGTGAGTACTGCGGAGAGTACATGACGGGATATGCATGGGCTCAGTTCACCGAGGGCTATATGACGCGAAAAAACGGCGGATAGTGTTTTTTCGTCTTCCGCAGCATGCAGGCCGAAATCCCGCCCTGTTCCGGAGAAGAATCTTCGCGGCAGGGCGGTTTTACTGGACTTTTGCCTTCCTCCATGATATTATGTTAAATTGAATTTATCTGCGATCGCCCGGGAGAAACACAGGAGATGAGCACTTGAAAGTCATATGCGTCGACGATGAACCTCAGGTACTCCGGTACAACGTCTCCCTCTGCAGGGAGATGCCCCGGATCACGGAAACCCACGGCTTTAACGATCCGGAAGAAGCCCTTGTCTGGCTGGAGACCCACGCGCCGGACATCGCCCTGCTGGACATCGGCATGCCCGGGACGGACGGGCTGACTCTCGCGCGGACGATCCGGGATCGGCACCCCGGCACCGCGATCATTTTCCTGACCTCGCATCCGGAGTATGCGGCGGAAGCCTGGGAAATCCATGCTTCCGGCTATCTCCTGAAACCTCTCACCAAAGAGCGGCTCACGGACGAACTGAGCTACGCGGCGGAGTGGATCCGGAAGAATTCGAAGGGGGATCTGGTGCCGCACATCGGCGTGCAGACCTTCGGGAACTTCGACCTGCTTGTGGACGGAAGACCCGTCACGTTTGCCCGCTCCAAGGCCAAGGAGCTCTTTGCCTTTCTGGTCGACAGGAAGGGCATCCTCGTATCGAGGGCCGAGATTTTCCGCGAGCTCTGGGAGGACGAGGAGTACACGCGCCCGAAGCAGAAAATGCTGGACGTCATCATCCGCAGCCTCCGCACGACGCTGAACGAGAACGGCATCGGCGAGATCCTGCAGGCGGAGCGGGGCATGCTCCGGATCCTGCCGCAGACGCTGGAATGCGACGTGTACCGGCTGCTTGCGGGCGACGAGCAGTATGAACAGAAATACCAGGGTGAATATATGAGCCTTTATTCCTGGGCCCGTCTGACCGAGGGGCATATCGATTCCGAGCTGCGGCGCAGAAACGCGCTGCGGCGCGGGAAGTCCCCGGTCTGAACGGACAAGCTTGCCAGAGTTTTTTATTGCAGAAAGGGAGAGTTATGGACGAGTCGTTATTCAGAAAGAAAAGCATGGACCGGATTGCGTCGCCGGAAGCGCTCAGCGACTATCTCCGGGTAACAAGCCCCGCGGTATGGCTGATCCTCGCAGCGATCATTCTGCTGCTCGTCGGAGTGCTGATCTGGAGCTCCGTAGCCAGCATCGACAGCATTGCCACCGGCACCGCGCAGGTGGAGGACGGCAGCATGATCATTCATTTCGATGATGAGAAGATTGCCAGCCGTGTTCAGACCGGGATGACGGTCCGCGTGGGCGAAAACATGAGCCGGATCAGCAGTATCGGCACGGACGCCGGCGGCGAAATGTTCGCCTCGGCCTCCACGACACTTGCAAACGGGAACTACACCGTGCAAGTCATCTTCCGAACGACAAAAGTTCTCGAGCTGCTGTTTAACTGAGGGACCGCCTATGCCTGGAAAGAAACAGAACAGCCCCGTGACGGGAAAGCGCGTTCACGTCCCCATCATCATGCAGATGGAGGCTCTGGAATGCGGCGCAGCTTCTCTCGCCATGGTGATGGCCTATTACGGGAAATGGGTCCCGCTGGAACAGGTCCGGCTTGACTGCGGCGTCAGCCGTGACGGCTCCAACGCGAGAAATATGCTCGTGGCGGCAAGGAACTACGGCTTCGAGGCACAGGGCTTCCGCTGCGAGCTGGACGCTCTGCGGGAGAGCATCCTCCTGCCCTGCATCATCCACTGGAACTTCAATCATTTTGTGGTCCTGAACGGCTTTCAGGGCAATTATGCATGGATCAACGACCCCGCGAGGGGGGAAGTCCGGATTCCGATTGAGGACTTTGACCAGGCCTTCACGGGGATCTGTCTCCAGATCACGCCGGGGCCGGACTTCCAGCCGTCCGGAAAACGGAAAAGCACACTCACCTTCGCAAAAAGCCGCCTGAAGGGCGCCGGCGCGGCGGTGGCCTTTGTGCTGCTGTCCACCGTGATCGGCTATCTCTTCGGCATTATCAATCCCGTCTTTTCACGGTTCTTCATGGACCGCCTCCTGCTGGGGGAAAACAGGGACCTCCTGCTTCCCTTCCTGGTATTCATGGCCGTGATGGGACTGGCGCAGGTGGTCACCTCCTGGATCCAGGCGGTCTACTCGCTGAAGATCAACGGGAAGATGGCCATCGTCGGCAGCAGCGAGTATATGTGGAAGGTTCTCCGCATGCCGATGGAGTTCTTCTCCCAACGCCTGGCGGGCGACATCCTGCAGCGCCAGGGCACGAACGCTTCCATTGCAGCCACGCTGGTCAACACGCTCACCCCGCTCCTGCTGAACACGCTGATGATGATCGTCTATCTCGTCGTGATGCTGCGCAACAGCGTACTTCTGACGATGGTCGGCATCATCACAATCATCCTCAACCTCTTCGTTTCGCGGCTCATCTCCGCGAAGCGCGTAAACATCACCCGCGTGCAGATGCGCGACGCGGGCAAGCTCGCCGCGGCGACGGTATCCGGCATCCAGATGGTGGAGACGATCAAGGCAAGCGGCGCAGAAAACGGATACTTCCAGAAGTGGGCAGGCTATCAGGCCTCCGTCAACGCGCAGAGCGTCCGTTTCGAGCGGCTGAACCAGATCCTGGGTGCCATTCCGGCCGCCCTGTCCGCCATCGCGGATTCCCTGGTGCTGATCCTGGGTGTGCTGCTGGTCATGCAGGGGCAGTTCTCGCTCGGTAGTATCATGCTCTTCCAAGGCTTCCTGAATTCCTTCATGGCGCCCGCCATGACGATCATCTCCGCCGGTCAGAGTCTGCAGGAGATGCGCACCGAGATGGAGCGCGTCGAGGACGTCATGCAGTATCCGACCGACCCCAGCTTTTCCGATACGCCGCTCTCCGAGGACGCGGATTACTCCAAGCTCTCCGGCGAGGTAGAGCTCCGGGACGTCTCGTTTGGCTACTCCCGTCTGGGAGAGCCGCTGATCCGGAACTTCTCCATGCACGTGAAGCCCGGCAGCCGGGTCGCTTTCGTCGGCCCCTCGGGCTGCGGCAAATCCACGCTCTCCAAACTGATTTCGGGGCTTTATCAGCCCTGGAGCGGCGAGATCCTGTTTGACGGAAAGCCGATCTCGCAGATCGACCGGAGCGTGTTTACCGGTTCCGTGGCCGTCGTCGACCAGGACATTGTCCTCTTTGAGGATACCATTGCCAACAATATAAAGATGTGGGATGAGACGATCGAGGACTTTGAAATGATCCTCGCCGCGCGGGATGCACAGATCTATCCTGACATCATGGCACGCGACGGCGGTTTCCAGGGGAAGCTCACCGAAGGCGGCCGGGACCTCTCCGGCGGGCAGCGGCAGCGCCTGGAGATTGCGCGCGTTCTGGCTCAGGATCCCTCCATCATCATCATGGATGAGGCGACTTCCGCGCTGGACGCCAAGACGGAGTACGAGCTGGTGAAGGCCGTGAAGGACCGCGGCATCACCTGCATTGTCATCGCGCACCGCCTTTCCACGATCCGCGACTGCGACGAGATCATCGTTCTGGATCACGGGCTTGTGACGGAGCGCGGAACGCATGATGAGCTCATGGCCCTCGGCGGCGCCTATACCGAGCTCATCGCCAGCGACTGAGGAGGTGTGGTGAATGGGATGGTTTGACGAACAGATCCGTCAGCGCAAGCTCTCGGATCAGGAGGTCTTTGAAGACTCCCTTTTCCGCATGGCCTCGGCAGTGCTGGGGAAACAGCGGGCCGGTCTCCTGGATGACGCACGTATTGTCACGAAGGCGGCCATTGACGATATCCTGAAATTCTATCACTATAAACCAGCGGAGATCCCGGCAGAGATCCGGGATCTGGATGAACAGCTGGAGTTCTGCCTGCGCCCGCACGGGCTGATGCGGCGCAGCGTCAAGCTGGAAGAAGGCTGGTACCGGGACGCCTATGGCCCGATGCTCGCCTTCCGCAAAGAAGACGACACGGCGGTCGCGCTGCTCCCGAAGCCCTTCTCCGGCTACTGGTTCCGCGATCCCGTGAGCGGGGAGAAGATCACGCTGACCCGGAAGACGGCCGAACAGTTTGACGTGGACGCGATCTGCTTCTATCGCCCGCTTCCGCTGAAAAATCTCGGCATTCCGGACCTGATCGTCTATCTGAAGGACTGCCTGAGCCTCGGCGACATTCTCGCCCTGGTTGTCATGACCTTCGCGACAACGCTTCTCGGCATGCTGCTGACAAGCATCACGCGTGCACTCACCGGCTTTGTCAAGGACAGCGGGAATTATTCCCTGCTGCTGGGGACGGCTGTCTTCATGATCTCTGCAATCCTCTCCTCGCAGCTTATCGCCGCGTCGCGTGGGCTGATGATGAGCCGCATCGAGAATAAAACCTCTCTCTCCGTCGAGGCGGCCATGATGATGCGCATCCTGAACCTGCCGGCGAATTTCTTCCGAAACTACTCCTCCGGTGAACTCTCCAGCCGCTACGGGGCGGTCAACCAGCTCTGCGAGCTGCTGTTGGGGAGCGTATTCTCCACCGGTCTGAGCGCCGTAATCTCCCTTCTGTATATCACGCAGATCTTCCATTATGCGCCTGCCCTGGTAGTGCCCGCGCTGCTGATCATTCTGACGAGTATTGTCGTCAGCGTACTCTCCAGCCTGACGCAGATGAGGATCAGCCGCCAGATCATGGAAAAGGGCGCAAAGGAAAACGGCCTGAGCTTTGCCCTGATCAGCGGTGTCCAGAAAATCAAGCTCGCGGGTGCGGAAAAGCGCGCCTTCGCCAAATGGGGCCGGGCTTATTCCGAGGTCTCGGAGTACACCTACAACCCGCCCATGCTGATCCGGGCCAACACGGCCATTTCCACCGCCATCTCCCTCGTCGGTACGATCATCCTGTTCTATCTGGCCATACAGACCAATGTCAGCCCCTCGGAGTATATCGCGTTCAACTCGGCTTTCGGCGCAGTGACGTCTTCCTTCGCCTCGCTCACGGGCGTGGCACTGTCCATCGCCAGGATCAAGCCCATTCTCGAGATGGCGGAGCCCATCCTCAAGACCGAACCGGAGTCCTCCGAGAACAAGAGCATGGTCACGCGGCTGAGCGGCAGCATTGAACTCTCCAACGTATATTTCCGCTATAACCAGAACATGCCCTATGTTGTCAACGGCATGAACCTGAAGATCCGCGCCGGCGAGTACATCGCCATCGTCGGCTCCACCGGCTGCGGGAAAAGCACCCTTGTGCGTCTGCTTCTCGGCTTTGAGACGCCGGAGCGCGGCGCCGTATACTACGACGGGAAGGACATTTCCGGCCTCGACCTGCGTTCGCTGCGCCGGAGAATCGGAACCGTCACGCAGGATGGAAGCCTCTTCCAGGGCGACATCTTTTCCAACATTGTCATCTCCGCTCCCTACCTGACCCTTGATCAGGCCTGGGAGGCTGCGGAGATCGCCGGGATCGCCGACGATATCCGCGCGATGCCCATGGGGATGCAGACCATCATCTCCGAGGGTCAGGGCGGCATTTCCGGCGGCCAGAAGCAGCGGCTGATGATCGCCAGGGCAGTCGCGCCGAAGCCGAAAATCCTCATTTTTGACGAGGCCACCTCCGCATTGGACAACAAGACACAGAAACAGGTCTCCGACGCGCTGGACCAGCTCAGATGCACCCGCATCGTCATTGCGCACCGCCTGTCGACGATCAAAAACTGCGACCGCATCCTGGTACTGGACAAAGGGCAGATCCTCGAGGACGGCACCTATGACGAGCTGATCGCGAAAAAGGGCTTCTTTGCGGAACTGGTGGAAAGACAGCGCCTGGACGTATGATGCTTCTGTGAAAGGCGCGGGAATACTCTTGAAGATAACAGTATAAAAATCTATATACAGAGAGGGAAAGCATGGCACATCCGTTAATTGACAGGGCCTTTTACGAGGCAATCCTCCATTTTGAGGAGAGTGAAGAAGCGCAGGATACCTACTACCGCGTGATGGACACAGGCGTGGAGCGAAACGGCAGGACCTTTACGGTGCGAAACCAGATCCTGCGGGCATACGCCATGCTGTTCTGCGACGATATCGGCGCGGTCGCAGGTCAGCCCGCGACGCCGGAAGACGTGGAAGCCACGGCCGATCGTCTGTATTTCGGTGAAGTAGGCTTCGATCCGCAGCACTGGTACCGGATGCAGCACCACTTCCCCGTCATTGACGAGGACAACTATGACCGCTTTGCCGCGCTGGTAATTGCGGATCTCAGCGCCGGACCGCTCCACGAGTCCGCTACCGGCGGGGAGGGCATGCTCCTCGTCGGGGAGCTCAATCCCCTGGCCATGAGTACGGAAGAGCGGCAGCACCAGACCGTACGGGCGATATCCGCCGCAGACCTGCCGGTCGGGGAGGAGAAAGCATGACCATTCTCGCCGTACTGGAAAATGATCAGGCCATCCCTCCTTTCATGCAGATGCTGACAAAGCTTATGCCGGACGCGGAGCTTCTCTGCTTCGGAAACGCCCTGCCCGCTCTGGCGGCAGCCAGAAAAACGGAAATCGATATCGCGCTGCTGGACGTCGCTCTGCCCGAACTCAGCGGCATTGACTTTGGGCAGTACCTGCAGGATCTGTATCCCTTTGTCAACCTGATCTATCTGTCCGAGGGCCCGGAAAAGGCCTTCGACGCCATGCGTCAGCACGCCAGCGGCTACCTTCTCAAGCCAGCCGACGAGGAAAACATCCGGTGCGAGCTGTCCGACCTCCGCCATCCAGCGGAGCAGAAAAAGCAGAAGCGTCTGTTTGCCCAGACCTTCGGGAACTTTGAGCTCTTCGCGGACGGCAGACCGGTCGTATTCAAATACACAAAAACAAAGGAGATCGTTGCCCTCCTCATCAACAACCGCGGTGCCCAGACAACCAACGGGGAAATCATCGCGACGCTCTGGGAGGATGACGGCGATCCGGAGAAGAAGGCCTCCTACCTCTCCAACCTCCGGCAGGACCTCCAGAACACCTTCACGCGGCTGAAGCTGAACGGGATCATTCTCAAGCAGCGCGGAAGTCTCGCGATTGCGGCGGACCGCATCGAATGCGATCTGTACGACTGGCTGGAGAAGCGGCAGGAGTCCCGCTACCACTACCTCGGCGACTATATGAACCAGTACAGCTGGCCGGAAGTGATGCATGCGGAGCTGGATGAGATCAGCTGGTCTTTTGATGAGTAAATAACAGGAGTAAAAAGAATGGCAGAACAGTTTCTCGCCGTGGGCGATCAGGAACTCACAAAGGTCGCGGGCGGCAGGTATCTCGGTCCGACCTTTGTATATGTGATTCAGGAAGGGGACACCCTGCCCCGTCTGGCGCAGCGCTTCGGGACGACGGTGCGGCTTCTCCGGGAAATCAACAGCCTGCAGGATCCGAACCGCTTTCAGGTCGGTCTGCGGCTCCTGATCCCGCAGAAATAAGATGCAGAGAACGTGGACGAGGCTCATCGCGGCCTTTGTGCTGTGGGTCGTCATCTTCGGGCTTTGCCTGGCCTTCGGCCGCGGCGGGCTGACGCTGTATTTTGAAATCCCGCCGGAAGCCACGGGGGTCTCTCTCCGTTTTGAGCCGGAGGGGATCGTCCGAGAGGCGGAGCGCCGTGTTTCGGACGACGGCAGCGAGCTTGCCGTGCATTTTGAGGCAGAACGCCGCGGCGTGACGGAGGCCTCGGTCTGCTGGGACGGCATCGGCCCTGACAGCTTCTATGACAGTGAAATCCGAATGGAGCTCCGCTCCCTTCCTTTCGGGATCCTGACCGACAGCATCACCTGGAATTTCACGGGCTGGGGTTATCTTGTCGCCTGTCTGTCCCTGTTTCTGCTGAGTGCCGCGGGGATCTTCTTCGCCGCTTCCCGGCGGGAACGCAGACGCGCTTTTTTCTCCTACCGCGCCACGGGGGAGCTCGGCCTCGCGTTTTTCCTGCTGCTGAGCGGCTTTTTTCAGGTCGGCACGGTTTTCCCGTATCTGCGCGGGGAAAATGCCGGCACGGTATGGTCCCTCCTCGTCGGGGCAATCGTTTCCGCGCAGACCTTCATGCGCTGGACGGCGGTTCTGCTTGCCCTCTTTTCCCTGGTCCTCGCCGTCAGCAATCTGGTGCTGATCCGGCATGAGGGCTTCCGCCCGTCCAACATGCTCGGAATTGCCGTCGCCCTGCTGATCGTCGGGGGAGCGGCTTTCGGAATCTGGATGTCCTACTCCCTCCTGACCTTCCCGATGCGAAACATGCTGCTGAACGTCTATGCTGGCATCTTCGTCTATCTGGAGTGCATTCTCACCGCGACCGTGATCCATGCGCTGATGGCCGGCCGGCACGAGCCTGCCTATGACCGGGACTATGTGATCGTTCTCGGCTGCAGAATCCGCCCGGACGGTTCCCTTTATCCTCTGATCCGCGCCCGTGTGGATCGGGCGATCGCTTTTCTGCGCCGCCAGGAAGCCGCTACGGGAAAGCGGGCGGTTCTGGTTCCCAGCGGCGGAAAGGGCGAGGATGAGCCGGTCTCCGAGGCGGAAGCCATGGCGCGTTATATGCTGGAGCAGGGAATTCCGCAGGAACAGATCCTTGTGGAGGATCAGTCGAAAACCACATTGGAGAATCTCCGCTTTTCCCGCAGGCTGATCGAAAAGCAGGGAGACGGACAAACCGCCGGCGTCGCCTTCTCCACCTCAAACTATCACGTCTACCGGGGCGGAATCCTCGCCGCGGGTTCCGGCTGGAACATTGACGGCATGGGCAGCCGTACGAAATGGTACTTCTGGCCGAATGCGTTCCTCCGTGAATTCATCGGCCTGCTTGCCTCCAACTTTGTCCAGCAGGGCACCGCAATCCTGGTTGTTGCACTGCTGAGCGCAGGTTTGACCGCGCTTGTGATGTGAAGTTTACATATTTTTTCCATATTAAGAGTTTTTTTAGGATTCTCCGCGGTTTTTACTGGACATTTGTTGGACAACCCGTGATATAAGAGAGATGTGACAGATGTGTGACAGATCCTGTGATACACTTGCACACGTAAACAAGAGAGACAAAACCGAAATCAACCGGCTGATCTCTTGAAAATAAAAGGAGGTATTTTTAAATGGCAGAAGTAAAAGACACCGAACTGAATGGCGTATCCGGCGGCGCAGGCGGCTGGCAGAAGTATGCGAAGGGCAGCTATGTCAACTATGGCAACTACATTGTTTACACCGTAGCACCCGGTGATGTCCTGAGCGGCATTGCCCCGCGTTTCGGCGTAACGGTCGCACAGATCCAGCAGTGGAACAACATCAAGAACCCCGATGTGATCCTTGCCGGCCAGAAGCTCACCATTTATCCCACCATCATTCGCTGAGCTTTTGAAACTCGAACAGCCCCCGTTGCTTTTTGCGGCGGGGGCTTCAGTAAAAGGAGAAGAAACCATGAGACGGAAATTTTTAATTGGACTTTTGCTTGTTGCGGCAATGCTTTTTGCCCTGGCTGCCTGCGGCGCAGAACCCGCTGCAAAGGCGGAAAACACTGCTGCTCCTTCCGTTGAACCGACGGCAGCGGTTGTTTCGGCCGACACCTCCGAGATCGACGCACAGCTGAGCCTGATCTATTCTCAGCTGGACAAGCTGCTGGTAAACGACAGCCAGAATACCTGGTACTATACGGTCGCCGACCTCGACCATAACGGGACGCTGGAGTTTATCGCTGCCTCCCTGCATCCGCAGGATCGCTCCACCAACCTGAAGATCTGGACCGTCAATGCGGACGGGACCGGCCTGACCGAGTGCGGCCTGAACAAAGACCCGGACGAGTCGTTCCCCGACATCATGACCGACATGGCGGACACCTTCCATGACCCTGCAACGGATACCTGGTATTACCTGTTCTATGATAACATCATCCTCTCGAACAGCGAGGTCTACACCATCAAGACCGCCGTCAATCTGAAGGACGGCGCCGTCAGCTACGACGCCTATGCTGTGGAGCACACCGTTCTGGAAAACGGATATCGGAACGTCTCCTATACGGATGCAACCGGCATGAGCATTTCGGCCGAGCAGTTTAATGCTGCCGGACACAACGCCTTTGCCGGCGCCGAGAGAAGCAACGCCGCCTTTGAGTGGCTCACCGCCGACAAGGTAAACAGCCTTGAGAACCTGACCGGCAGCTACGCCGTCTTCGCAAGAATCAAGGCGCCGACCGAGGTCTTCCCTGTTCCCAAGCCCGCTGCTCTCGCGTATCCCGAGGCCACCCCGACCCCGGTCCCCAGTGCAAGCCCGAAGCCCGAAGAACAGAAGCCGATCTGGCTCACCATCACCAAGAACCCCACCAATGAAAGCAAGAAGTCCGGCGGGACGGCCATCTTTGTCGCCTGCGCCAACGCGTATGAGTCCCTGACCTGGACCTTTGTCTCCCCGAACGGCGGAGAATACACCCCGCGGAACTTCGTCGCCGGTTCCTCCGCGAAGATCGAAGGCGAATACAGCACGACCATCTATGTGAGCAACCTTGAAACCTGGATGGACGGCTGGGGCGCTTACTGCACCTTCTATTACAAGGGACAGACTGCCCGCACCAGCACCGCCTACATGTACGTCAAGGAGTCGAAACCCGCGCCCACGCCGAAGGATCAGAGCGGTTATATGTACGGCACCGTCTATGACTGGGACTCCTCTGTGGTCAGAGCCCGTGTTGAGAACGGCCAGAGAAGCATTCAGGTTCCCTGGAGCAGGTGCCAGCTGTCCGGAGAGATCGTCTTCGGCGCGAATGTCACCGCTTTCTGGGAGAAGAACAAGGATAACGTCCTCGAAATGTATATTGAAGGGGATCAGCCCGCTCCCCAGCCGGTCTACGGCAGCATGAGCGGCAAGGCCTATCACGACACTGCGTTCACGATCTTTGTGCGGCTGCAGAATGGCATGGAGCTCCACCTCGACGGTTCGCTGGTCAACATCATCGGCGGCAATGACATCGAAGGCGCGAGCTGCACGGTTTACTACACCGATTATCCGAGTGAAGAGACGATCTATCGCATCGATGTATACGGACGTGATCCCGTGATCCCGCCCTCGCCGGAACCCGAACCGGAACCTGAACCGGAACCCGAACCGGAACCCGAACCCCAGCCCGAGCCGGAACCTGAGCCCCAGCCCGAACCGGAACCCGAACCCCAACCCGAACCGGAACCCGAACCCCAACCCGAACCGGAGCCCGAACCGAATGCCGATCCGGATGATTCCAACGGGTAATTCGGCCGGAGCAAAGGAATAAGGGAAGAAACATGAAAAAACGCCTCTTCACACTTTTCCTGGCAGCCCTCATGCTGCTCTCCGTCACCGTCTTCGGCTCCCTGCCCGCATTTGCGGAGGGAGTCGAAGCCTCGGATACCGACCTGCAGATCGGGCTGATGTCTTCCCAGATCGGCAAGCTGAAGCAGGACGCATCCCAGAACACCTGGTACTACACCGTCACCGATCTGAATCACGACGGGAATCTGGAGTTTATCGCCGCTTCCCAGCACCCGCTGGACCGCTCCACGAACCTGAAGATCTGGGAGGTCAGCGCGGATCGGAAATCCCTGACCGAGTGCACGCTGGCAAAGGATCCGGAAGAATCCTTCCCCGACATTCTGACGGACAGCGCCGATACCTTCCACAATCCCGAGACGAATACCTGGTCCTATCTGCTCTATGACAACATTGTCATCTCGAACAGCGAGGTCTATACGATCAAGACTGCCGTCAGCCTGAAGGACGGCACCGTCAGCTATGAGCCCTTTGCGATTGAGCATACGATTGTGGAGGGGAATGTGCGCAGCGTCACGCACACGGACGCAAACGGCATTGACATCTCCGCGCAGCAGTACAACGCCTCCGGTTCGGACTCCTTCATCGGCGCGAACAGGAGCAGCACCTCTTTTGAGTGGCTGCCCGTCACGGAGCTGGAGACCCTTTCCCGTCTGAACGACAGCTATGCCGTGTTCACCGGTGACAAGGCTCCGACCGAACGTCTGCCGTTCCCGATGCCGACCGCGCTCGAGGCGCCGGCCGCGACTCCGGCTCCGGCTCCGACGCCGGCACCTGCGCCTGCGCCGACCCCGGTCCCGGCTCCGGCACCTGTCCAGCCGATTTATCTCAGCATCACGAAGAACCCGACCAACGAGAACAAGAAGACCGGCGGCACGGCCTACTTCGTCGCCTGTGCCAACATCTTCGACTCGCTGACCTGGACCTTCGTCTCACCGGACGGCGGTGAATTCAGCCCCCAGAGCTTCGTCTCCGGCACCAAGTCGACCATCGGCGGTGAGTACGGCACAACGCTCTCTGTAACGAACGTCGAAGCCTGGATGACCGGATGGGGCGCCTACTGCACCTTCTATTACCAGGGTCAGACTGCGCGCACCAGCACCGCCTACATCTATGTAGACGGCAAGAAGGCTCCCACCCCCGACTGGAACCAGACGCCCGGTTCCATGAGCGGCACGGCTTACCGCGACTCTGACGGGCTTCTCTGTGTCATGCTGCAGAACGGCAGCACGATCTATCTGCCCAACTATTCGAAGCCCGGCTACATCTGCAACATCTACGGCGAGGTCTATGCCGCCGGCGGCGGAGCAAGCTGCATTGTCTATTACATCGGCTCGCCCACTGCGGACAGCATCTACCAGATCGAAGTCTACGGTGAAAACCCGACCAGTGCGCCGGATGACAGCAGCGGCTTCTCCGACTACTACCTGGACGACGGGACAGAGGTCATCTCTGCCGCAAACGGAACCGAGACCTGGATCGATCCCGAAGGAAACTGGTATACCGTCAACCCGGACGGTTCCTGGGAATACTATGACGCCGAAACCGGCATCATCGAGGGCGGCATCGGTTCCTGACCGTGTGACGCTTGTGTGACAGAAGATGTGGTATTCTGTACCCGCAAACAAAAAATCCGAATGGAGGAACAACAAATGGCACTTGATAAAGTTGCAATGAATGATGAACAGATGGACGCAATTTCCGGAGGATCCATTCTCCCGTACCGTGTCCAGCCAGGCGACAGCCTCAACAGCATCGCGAAGAAGTACAACGTAACGGTTGATCAGCTGATCAAGTGGAACAACATCCAGGATCCCGGCATGCTGACCGTCGGCCAGCAGCTGAAGATCAAGTTCTGATCGGCCATTCTTCCCGCGTCTGCCACGAAAGACAGCCTGCGTCGGAGCGAAAGCTCCGGACGCAGGCTGTTCTTTTTGCCTCCGCTGTCTGTGACAGTTCTGTGATTGCCGCCGTGCTATTCTGTCACCGTATAACAGCATACTGTGTAAAGGAGGCTTTCTATGATGAAACGCCTGATATCCGTTCTTTTGATTCTCACCCTGGTTCTCGGGCTATGTGCCTGCGTGACTCCGGGCCTGGCCATGCCGAAAGGCGAGGAAACCGTCTGCGGCTTCGTGCTGAAGGAAACCCGGGACTTCCCGCTGGCCGGGGCCGAAGTGATGTACTTCGAGCACGAAAAGACCGGTGCGAAGCTGATGTATATCGCCAACAGCGATACCAACAGGGTTTTCGACCTGACCTTTCTCACCCGGGCAGAGGACAGCACCGGGCTGCCCCACGTGTTTGAGCACGCGGCACTGAAGGGCTCGGAAAAATATCCGTCCTCCGGTCTGTTTTTCCACCTTCTCTACCAGACCTTCAACACCTACATGAATGCGGAGACCGGCCCCGACTACACCAGCTATCCGGTATCCAGCCTCTCGGAGGCCCAGCTGCTCGCCTATGCCGACTTCTATACGGACAGCTGCCTGCATCCCTGTGTTCTGACCGACGAGAGCATCTTTCGCGAGGAGGCATGGCGGTACCGTCTGGAGACCCCCGAGGCCCCGCTGAGCATCGAGGGAACCGTGTACTCTGAGATGCAGGCTGCGGCCAGCCTGTACCAGAATTCCTACTACAACATGCTTCGGACGGCATTCCCTGGCTCTGTCGCGGGCAACATCTCCGGGGGTGATCCGTCACACATTCCGGAACTGACCTGGGAAGCGCTGAAGGAGTATCACGCGCGGTATTACACACCGTCCAACTGCATCGCCTGGCTCTACGGGAAGTTCGAGGACTACACCGCTTTCCTGAAGCTTCTGGACGGGTATTTCTCCGAATATGACCGGCAGGAAACCGGTTTTGAGGATTCCGGCTGGACCCCGCTCAGCGGAGATGCCGAGGCGTATTATGCCTATCCCGCGGAAGAGGGAAGTGACACGGATAACGCTTCCGACCTGTATTACGTATTTCTCTGTCCGGGCCTGAAGGAAGATCCGCAGGAAGAGCTCTATCTGAACACCCTCACGGATCTCATGGCTGCAGACACATCACCGGTCAGCATGAGCCTTCGGGACGCCCTGCCGACAGCCTTCATGAGCACCTGGATTTCCATGGGCACCCCGGTGGACGCCATCATCTTCAACGTTTCCGGCATTGACAAACAGGATGCGCAGACGGCAAAAGCTGCCATCGACGCGGGGCTTCGGGAGCTTGGGGAGACCGGTTTCCCGGATGAGCTTGTCGATGCCCAGTCGGCCGCGCTCAACATGAGCATGCTCCTGAGCAGAGAAAATACCGCTCTGGGCCTCAGCCTTCTTACAACTCAGATGATCCCCTATTATGCGGAGTCCGGCAGGGTGTTCGACTGCCTGGATTATGCGGAGGCCCTGCGCCGGATGGATGAGTGGAACCGGGACGGCATCTACCGCCGCGTCGTCAACGACTGGCTCCTCGCCTGTGACACGCGGGCACTGAGTGTCACATTCCCGGAGCCGGGTCTGCGGGAAGAGCTGGATGCCGCGGAAACCGCCAGGCTTGCCGAAGTGAAAGCCGGCATGAGTGCGGAAGAGCTCTCGGCCCTTGTGGCGCAGACAAAAGCCGCAGACGAGGAAGAGGATGCGTCGTGTTCCCTGAAACAGCTGCAGGCGGTTTCGGTGCAGTCGCTCCCGGAGGAGGTCTCGCATTACGACATCCGGGAAGAAACCGATTCTGACGGTGTGCGCCGCCTGACGGCCGCTGCCGAAGTGGACGACGTCGGCATGCCGGTGATCCTTCTGGATGCCGCAGGGATCCCGCAGGAGGATCTGCACTGGTTTGTCCTCTATCTGTCCCTTCTCGGGCAGCTGGATACCGCCGGCCATTCGAAGGAGGATCTCCAGGCCCTGGCGTCCCGCTATCTGTATGGCGCGGAGTTCCGCCAGTCCCTGATGGACCGTTACGGGACAAAGGAGTTCCATCCGTATCTGCGCGCCGGCTGGATCAGCACCGGAGAAGATCTGCAAAAGGGCTACGACCTGCTGTATGAGCTGCTGTTTGAGACCCGCTTTACCGATCGGGACGAACTTGCCGGCCTGCTCGAGCGAAACTGCACGGGCCTGAAAAACCTCATCGCCTACAGCGCATACAACACCATGATGTACCGGGAACTGGGCGCGGAGTCCCCTCTCTACGCGTATTACAGCTACTGCAACGGTCTGGATTACTATGCCTTTCTGGAAAAGACGGTCCAGCAGATGCAGCGCGATCCGGACGCGGTGATCCGAAGTCTGGAGAGAATCCAGCAGCGTTTCCGGAACAGGACCAATGCGGTCTCCATATTCGCCGGCGAGGAAAAAATGATCGCGCAGAATCGCCTGCTCTCCGGGCGTTTCTTTGAAAAGCTCGGCGCAGA
>JAEEGL014346109.1_pt1 | contig 26293 bp, 24 predicted proteins | sample 9134231 | NCBI WGS metagenome assembly JAEEGL01 (sample SAMN16246548, study PRJNA631951) | gut metagenome | biome: gut microbiome; feature: rumen; material: fiber-attached | host: Bos | place: Iran: Karaj | collected 2018-10
CCGAGTATATCTTCGTCGTGAAGACTGTCGATAAATGCGGCAACGGCGTTGGCCATACCCGGATACGTTTTGATAACGACGTCGTTGAGCGAGGTATTTACACTCTTCACCGCGCCTGAAAAAGTTCTGGAAAACAACGCCTGACCTCCGTGCGAATCGGAGTCGGGTCTTGTGTATTTATATGATCCCGTACTCATCATGACCTTAAGAAGTCCAAGTTCGCGAATATCTCTCGATACGGTCGCCTGCGTTACGTTGTACCCTGCCAGACGCAGTTTCTCAATGAGTTCCTCCTGAGTTTCCACGTTGTACTTGTCGATGATCTCCAGGATCTTGTTGTGTCTCTTAACCTTCATTTCAAGCAGTCCTTTCTTAACTCTTTGTTGATTCCGGGCCGGTGAGTTTGTTTCTCAGCACTTCGAGAAAGCCGCTCGATTTCAGCCTGATAAGCCGGGTAGTCAATGATGACTTCGATATTTTAACGGTGTCGCCTTCTTCGAGTCTGATCCCTTCTCTTCCGTCAGCCGTGACGTACACCGAGTTTTTTCTGCACTGAATGGAACAAAGTTCAATAACTGAATCGCCGTTCAGAACGGCGGGCCTGCTTTCAAGAGAATGCGGACAGATAGGCGTAACGCAAACAGCCGACAAAGAGGGGTCGAGTATCGGCCCGCCCGCCGAGAGCGAATATGCGGTCGATCCCGTAGCCGTAGCCGCGATCACTCCGTCCGCTCTGTAGTTCCTGAGTCGGACTCCGTCACAAAAAAGATCGAATGAAAGCAGATTCGCGACGGGACCGTTCGACAAAACGATATCGTTCAGGGCGGTAAGAGTAAATCTGAGGCTCCCGTCCGCGCCGCGTATCTCCGCGTCGAGCATCATTCGAACGTCCAGTTCGTAGTCGCCGTCCAGGATCCTCCCGAGTTCGGCGATATCTTCGCTTTCAAGTTCAGCGAGATAACCCACGGCTCCGAAATTGACTCCTACCATCGGAACGTCCCGTCTGCAGAGGATCGAAGCCGCCCGGATGATCGAGCCGTCTCCGCCCAAAACGACGGCAAACGAGACGTTGTCTGGAAAATCATCGTCTCCGATAAATACGACTCTTCCGCTCCCGTCAGAGCGTTCGATAACACCTCTCGCCGTTTCAAACGCGAAAACGCCGACGCCTCTTTCAGTAAAAAGACTAATAAGAGAACAGACCGATCTCTCGGGGATCGTTTTTCGTGTATTTACGATCAATAATACGTTTGTTTCACTCAAATCAAACACCTCCGGTCAACTGATCCTGACGCCGTACATAAGGTATTCAGTGTTCCCGTCGCCGCCGGTAAGAGGCGACGTTATGATCCCGCGGATCTCAAGTCCGCACTCACTGCCGAAATCTGAAACGAGCTTTACCGCCTCGTCTCTTACAGCCTGACTTTTTACAATGCCGCCCTTGCCGAGACCGGCCTTTCCGCATTCGAACTGTGGCTTGATCAGCCCGACGTATTCGCCTCCCGGTTTCAGTACGGAGAGGACAGCCGGAATGATCAGCGTTTGAGAAATGAAAGATACGTCGACGACCGCGACGTCGCAAAGGCCACCCGTAATTTCCGGAGTCAGTTCTCTGGCGTTGAAGCCTTCGATTGATACGACCCGCGGATCTCCGGCGATTATCGGATCTATCTGACCCGTTCCCGAATCGATGGCATACACTCGCACGGCTCCGTGTTTAAGAAGGCAGTCGGTGAATCCACCCGTCGAAGCGCCGATATCGCAGCAGACTTTTCCGCTGACGTTTACGGCAAACCGTTCGAGCGCAGCCTCAAGTTTTTCTCCTCCCCTGCTGACGTAGCGAGGAAGAGGGGCGGTCACTTTAACGCTGTCGCCGTCGGAAACGTCAAGCGACGGCTTGCTAGCGACTTTTCCGTTCACCGAAACGGAGCCTTTTTCGATATATTCCTTTGCGAGCGTTCTGCTCCTTAGGATCCCGTTGCTGACGAGATAAACGTCTAGTCTCATTTCTTACGGGACATGAGCCAAACGGCGAGTTGACACGGGCCGTCGCTGTCGGCATAATCGGTCACGGCGTCTATCGCCGATACGGTAAGATCGTACTCGAGCTTTTCGGCTGATTTGAGATCTCGGAAATACAGGATCGTTTTCTTGTCGGTCTTCTCATCGTTCCCGACCGGTTTGCCGATAACGTCCGGATCTCCGGTAACGTCAAGGATATCGTCGTGGATCTGGAACGCTATACCGAGAAGGCGGGCGTACTTCTTGATATTCTCGACTACGGCCGTATTAGGATCGTCGCATGCGGAATAGTACCCGAGCAGACAGGAAGCTTCGATAAGGGCGCCGGTCTTAAGATAATACAATTCAAACAGATCCTTCTCAGATCCGATATTATCCGAAAGATCGATCGCCTGTCCTCCGCACATACCATATTGAGCTGCAAGGTGAGCTAAAGTGCCCGCCGCCAGTCTCACCGACTTGTCCGAAACGGATCCGTTATTTGCCAGAACGTCGAACGCATAAGTCAGAAGCGCGTCCCCGGCGAGCAGTGCCGGGCCTTCACCGTATTGTACGTGGCAGGACGGTTTCCCACGGCGTAAAGGACTGTCGTCCATTGCAGGAAGATCGTCGTGAATAAGCGAATACGCATGGATCATCTCAACGGCGCAGGCAAACGGGAGAGCCTTTTCGTCGGATCCGCCGAACATTTTTGAAAAGCAGATAGTCAGAAAAGCCCTGATCCTTTTGCCGCCGCCCAAAGCGGAATATCTCATTGCCTCGATAAGATCGGCGTCCGGAACGTTAACTACGGAAAGATAGCCGCCCAGCGCTTTTTCTGTGAGTTCCGCGTATTCGCGGAGCTTTATGGAAATATCTATCGCCATCTTACGCCATATCCTCTTCGGTCATTTCGCCGTCGTCGTTTTTTCTTAAGATCTTTACTTTTTGTTCCGCTTCGTCGAGTTTGCCGTTGCAAAGTTTGACCAAAGCGACACCCTCTTCGAAAAGTTTGAGCGATTCCTCAAGAGGGACCGTTCCCGATTCGAGCGCTTTCACGGTTTCTTCGAGTCTTTTCAGAGCCTCTTCAAAAGAAAGACCTTCTTTTTTTTCGGTTGCCATTATTTATTACCGTCCTTTCTGATTGCCGTTACCTCGGCGTCCGCTTCTCCTCCGCCCGTACGAAGAGTTACGGTGCTTCCTACGCTGAGTTGACCGACGCTCTTGACGAGACGGCCCTCCCGGTCAGTGACCGCGCTGTAGCCGCGGGAAATGACCGAGAGCGGACTGAGCGTTTCCAGTTTGGCGCAAACGGATGAGAGCGTTGATTTTTTCTCGGACAAAACTTTATCAAACGAATAAGAGAGCCTCTCCGACTGTATATCTGTCATGACCCTGCGATCGTCGATAAAAGAGCGCGGATCCGTGATCGATCTGCGTGAAGACAAATAGGAAAACTTTTCTCTCAAAGACGATAACTTCGAAGTGATGCAGCGCGCTTCAAGATTGATAACGTTCTGCAGCTGTACTCTGAGTTTTCCCGTATCGGGAACCGCAAACTCGGCAGCCTGAGAAGGAGTTGCGGCTCTTACGTCCGCCGCAAAATCACAGATGGTGAAATCCGTTTCGTGACCTACAGCCGATATCACCGGAATGCGGGAGGAAGAAACTGCTCGGGCGACGCTTTCGTCGTTGAACGCCCAGAGATCCTCGATCGATCCTCCGCCTCTGCCGATTATTATCACATCCACGCTATTCGAATCATTGAAATACCTCAGCGCTTCCGTCAATTGAGGAGGCGCGTCCGGCCCCTGTACGAGAACCGGATATAAAACGATCTTCGAGTACGGAAAACGTTTTCCCGTAACGTTTATCATATCTCTCACGGCGGCGCCCGTGGGAGACGTTATGAGACCTACCGAAGACGGTATTTTCGGCAGCGGTTTCTTTTTCGACTGATCGAAAAGTCCCTCTGCGGCGAGTTTGTTTTTCAGTTGTTCAAACGCAAGGTAAAGAGAACCAATCCCGTCGGGTTCCATAGAGTCGGCGTAAAACTGATATTGCCCGTCACGCGTAAAAACGGATACTCTGCCGCTGCAAATCACTTTCATACCGTTTTCTGGAATAAAAGGGACCCTTGCGGCGCTTGACCGAAACATCACGGAGCGGATCAGACTGTTTTCGTCTTTGAGCGTGAAATACAGATGACCCGACGAATGAGCCTTGAAATTCGAAATCTCGCCTTTTACGCTTATTCCGGAAAGAACATCATCGGACTCGATAAGCGCTTTTATATACGTATTCAGTTCGGTAACTGTCAGTGTTTCACCCGTCATCGTGCGTCTCCTCCGTTTTTCAGGTAAAGACATCTCGCAAGAAAAGCGACGCCCGCGGCGTTGTCTGAAGAAAGATCCGGCGAAGCGAAATAGCCCCGATCTCCGAGCCTGTTCTTAATATAAGACGAGCTCATGACCCCTCCGGCATAAATAACGGGAAGGTTCTCCGGATCCGTCGCGTTTTCCGTAAGTTTCTCAACGACTTCTGCTATAAAATTCAAAATATATGCGGAGACTTCGGCGCGGTCGGCGCCGGATTCAAGCAGCCTGAGCGATCTGTTTTCAAGTCCGGACATATTGCAATCCGTTCCGTGAACGGATAAACCGTCTTTTCGAGGTGAACCTTCGAAAGAGAGAGCCAGCGAGTCGATTTCTGCCCCGCACGGAAAGCGAAGACCCATTCTGACGCCGACTCTGTCGATTATCTGCCCTGCGGAAGCGTCGAGAGAGCCTCCGATGCGCGAAACGTCAAATATGCGTTCCGGAGCGGTCGAAGGACTTACTTTCAATACGTCAAAAGTTCCTCCCGAAACGTGAAAAGAAATAAAAGGACGCGAGAGAAATCCTTCCGCATCAAAAGAATATAAACGTGATGCGGAGTAAACGGCGGCGGCAATGTGACCGTCCTGATGAGAGACCTTGAAAAGAGGCACTCCGAGCGTAGCCGAAACAGAAGAAGCAAGCGCTTCTCCGACAAGAAAACAAGGCATATACGATCCGTCTGCGGAACGGGGTGCAGTGGAACAAGCCACGGCGCGGATCACGGAAGAGTCACCCGTATTTCCGAGAGCGGCTCTTATCGCCTCCGACGCGTCGCCAGTCGCCTTTATGTGTGAGAAAACGGCCTCGCTTTGTCTGAGACCGCGTTCGCCTTCCGCTACCGGAAGAAGTTTTTTGTAGTTGAGGACGAAGCCGCCGGGATCTTCCGAAAAGATAGCGGACGACGTCGTATAATTGCTCGTATCAAATCCTAAAAAGAGGCCGCCCAATTCAACCCTCCCCGCGTGCGGCTGCCTCGCCGCCGATCACTCCTCTTTCGCGTCCGATCCTGTTAAGTATGCCGTTGATGAAAGGAGGTGCCGACTCGTCGTCGTATTCCTTTGCAAGTTCGACGGCCTCGTTGATAACGACTTTCGGAGGAACGTCAGAGACGAGCATCTCGTATACCGCAAGATGAAGGATAGCGGAAGTCACGGGAGAAAGGCGGGATATCTTCCATTTCTTGGAATCTGTCTCAATGAGTTTATCGGCCTCCGGAATAAAAGCAGATGCTCCGAGAAACGTATTTCTGATATAAGGAGAATACGTTTCCTCATCTTCGGCGATAAGAAGAATACCGTCGGCAGATTCGTCCCTGCGGAAAGACGCGGAAAACAAAAGTTCCATTACGGTCCTTCGTTCCTCGCGCCTCGTTTTTTTATTCGTCTTCATAAAGATCAGGCCTCGATGCTTTAATCGTATTCATAACAATGTATATTATACATTTAATGTATAAGTTTGTCAACTGAATACAGAATTATAAATAGCCGGAGCGGATTATCTTTTCCGCCCCGGCGCTTTATCAGGGTAAACGTTGAGTTTATTTTGTGATGGTGATCTTATTGATCACCCCGGCAACCTCGGGATCGATCCCCCTTACTTCCGTAAGCCTGCATGCAAGAAGCTGGAAAACAGCAACGGTCAAAAACGGGGATATGAGTTCACAGCCCGACGGCACGGTAACGATCTTCTCACAATCGGCGGGAACGAGCGCAGGGTCGTCAGTCACAACGATTATATCGGCGGACACGCCGCGAAGTTTTTCAATGATAGCGTCAGCGTCGCCGACGGTCTTGCCTGAAGGAGCAATGACGAATACGGGATCGCCCGGTTTGACCTGAGCGATAGGGCCGTGATGAAAATCGGAGGTCGCATATCCTTTCATCGGGATCTTATTCGTCTCGAGCATCTTAAGAGATCCTTCGAGGGCTATCGGATAAGCCATTCCCCGGCCGAGAATAACGGCGCCTTTGATATTGCGGTATTTATTTGCCATACGGTCTATCTGCGGGACGAGGAAATCTATATTTTTATTCACGGTTTCAGGAAGATCTGAAAGTATCTTTGCAAAAGCTTCATCCCCCGCCCATTCGGCGGCGATGGAGAAAAGGATCGCCATCTGGCTAGTGAAAGTTTTAGTCGCTGCTATGGACACTTCCGGTCCGGCTCCGCAGAACAAACTGTATTTGGCCTCTTTCGCCATTGGCGAAGATTCGTCGTTGGTCACGGCGACGGTTATCGCGCCGTCTTCATTCGCCGAACTCAAGACCGCAAGTACGTCTTCTGCTTTACCCGACTGCGAAACGCCTATAACGAGTTGTTCTGAAAGGTCGATCTTTGCCCCGTATTTCGTAAAAACGGACGGAGTCCCGAGCGCGCACGGGATACCTGCGACTATTCCGAAAACGTACTGGGCGGCGATACACGCGTGATCCGACGTTCCTCTCGCACAGAAATAAACACTTTTTAACCCCCGGGCTTTTGCATCAGCGACAAGGTTTTTGATTATTGCTCTGTTTCCAGTCAGCGCCGCCTCTATCGCACGGGGCTGTTCTCTGATTTCTTTTTCGAGGTTTATCATATTTTCTCCGTTCCGCCGCTCAAAGAACGGCATTGTTACTTAAATAATCAGTTCTGTGGTTCATCCGACGAATCGGCGCTGTCAACCGCGTCGGATCCGGATGGAAAGAAATACTCATTAATGCCGTTTGCCACTCCGCGAGCGAACTTCTTTTGCCACTCGGGATCAATAAGATCCGCGGCGTCTTCCGGGCTCGAAACGAACCCCATTTCAATGAGAACTCCGTTACATATAATATCCCTTACGAGAGCAAGGCTTTGCGTGTCGATAGTCGGTTCATTCACATCGGGAAAAACGAGTTTAAGGCTCTCGGCTATTGACATGGCGGTTTTCACGTTTTCAGAGGGAGTATCCGTGTAAATCGACTGATCGAAGACGTACAGTTTCGTTCCCCGAACGCTGGGATCGTTAAACATATTACAGTGGAGCGAGATACTGTAATCGGGATTCCTCGAATTAATCAACGCGACTCTTTCTTCGGGGTCAAAATAAAACGTTTGATAACTTTCATCCGAAACGTATTGTTCAATATCGGGACTGATCTCGCCCTCGTGAGTCATATAGACCTTGTATCCGAGACGTTCAAGTTCTTCCTTCAGAAATTTCGAAACGGCAAGATTGACGTCAGCCTCGTTTGTATCCGGTCCGAGCTCATGACCCTCGGCGCCTGCCCCGGCGTCTCTGAAACCGTGACCGGGATCGACACAGATCACCTTCCCGTTTTCGGGACGTTTTTCCGTGTCTTCGCTTTCGGAAGACTTAGAATCTTCCGCGATCCTCCCCGCTCCGTTTGAAGGAGGAGAGAAAGAAGATCCGCCCGGTTTTGAAGACGAACACGAAGTCATTATCAGAGGCAATATCAGCAAAAACGATAACAGAAGTGAAATAAACGCTTTTCTTTTCATAGTGTGATCCTTTTCAGTCGGATTGAGACGTCAGCGAAGCGAGAGGACGTCTTTTTCATATCTTCTGACGTCGGCGATCCATCCGTCCCTCTCGTGCACTCCGTCGATCTCGCAGAGACGATCCCATACGTCGGAGAACGGGAAAGATTTGAGTTCTTCAAGATATGAAAGCCGTGACGTATAGTCGCCTTCAAGCTCGAATTTTCTGAGCATCTCTACCGGCTCGAGAAGAGCCTGAAGGATCGCCTTTCTCATATTTCTCGATCCGATCGCCCAGCATGCAAGTCTGTTGATGCTCGCATCAAAATAGTCAAGACCTATGTAGACTCTGTCCCAGAAATCTCCGCGGTTGATCTCGGCTGCGATCGCTTTGGTCTCGTCGTCGAAGATCACGACGTGGTCTGAGTCCCACCTTACGGGGCGTGAAACGTGAAGCAGAACGCCTTTAACGTAGAGAAGCGATGAAGAGATCTTATCCGATATGACTTCGGTGGGATGAAAATGACCGGTATCAAGAGTCAGAAGCGTTCCGTGTTTGATCGCGCAGCCCATATAGAACTCATGCGAACCGATCGAGCAGCTCTCAACGCCTATCCCGAACAGTTTGCTCTCGACGGAGTCGAGCGAATACTTTTCATCGATCTTTTCGGAGAAGATCTCATCGTACGAACGGGCGAGATTTTCGCGAAAACGCTTTCTGAAAACGGGAGTGTCCTTGAAGCCGTCCGGTACCCAGAAGTTATTGCACGAAACCTGACCGAGTTCTTTTCCGAAATACTCGGATATCTTTCTGGACGCTATACCGTGCTCGACCCAGAATCTTCTCTTCCCCGGATCGTCGCTGCTGAGCGTGAATCCGTCGGCGGAAAGAGGATGCGAAAAATAAGTGGGGTTGAAATCCAGCCCGAAATCATGTTCCTTTGCCCATTGCACCCAGGATGCAAAATGAGACGGCGCGATTTCGTTTCTCTCGACTTTCATGCCGTCCGAATCAAGATAGATCGCGTGAAGAGAACACTTTTTCTTTCCGGGAATCAGTCCGGAAACAAATTCGAAATCTCGTCTCAACTCGTCTATCGATCTTGCCTTGCCCGGATAGTTTCCCGTCGTTTGAATGCCGCCCGAGAGGGATCCTCCGACGTTTTCAAATCCGATAACGTCGTCGCCCTGCCAGCACTGGATCGAAACGGGGATCGAAAGAGCCCTCTCGATTGCTTTGTCACAATCCACGCCGACGCCGGCGTATATCTCTTTCGCTCTTTCGTACGCTCTGTTATCCGCCATCTTATTATTCCTTTCAATGAATCTCTACTCTCTCGGGGAGAGAGAGGAATCTTCCGTACGCGTCGTCCCAGACGCTCTTTGCGTTTTTGTCGGGAGCATATTCTTTGACCTCGAAAGAATTTCTGATAACTTCCCTCGCCTGCCAGATATCGCCTATCTCGCCGGCCGCGATCGCCTGCATCGCGATATTACCTGCGGCGGTCGCCTCGACGGGCCCAGCGCAAACGGTTTTACCCGACGCGTCCGCGGCAAACCGGGAGAGGGTCTCTTCTTTCGTTCCGCCTCCGACGATGTTGATAACGGGATAATGCCTTCCGGTCATCTCCTCAAGTTTTTCCGCGGTCCATCTGTATCGGAGCGCGAGACTTTCGAAAATACATCTGACTATCTCGCCGACTGATTCGGGAACGGGCTGACCGGTCGCGCGGCAGTACTGTCTTATTCTCTCGGGCATATTTCCGGCGGGAGCGAAGAGCGCGTCGTCGGGATTGATCACCGATCTCAAAGGAGCGCATTTAAGCGCGGCGGCCGTAAGTTCATCAAATGAATACTTGGTTCCCTCTCTGGTCCACTGACGGCGGCATTCCTGTTCGAGCCAAAGCCCCATTATATTTTTGAGCAGACGGATTGTACCGAACACGCCGCCCTCGTTGGTGAAATCGTATTTCAGCGCGCCGCCTCCGAGTACAGGTTCCGGGTTTTCGGTACCCATAAGGGACCACGTTCCGCTTGAAATATAGAGGAAATCGCCTTTTTCGGCGGGAACGGACAGAACAGCGCTCGCAGTGTCGTGCGAACCGACTTTTACGACTCGCACTCCGGTCTTTCCGGTCTCTTCCTCGATGAACGGGAGAAGCGGACCGAGATCGTATCCTGGCTCTACAAGGTCGCAGAACAGCGAGGATCTCAGACCCACTCGATCAAACAGACCGTACGCCCAATCCCTCTTTTGGGCATCAAGCAACGAACCGGTCGAAACGATAGTATATTCGCTCTTCATCTGTCCGGTGAGAAGATATCCGAGGAGGTCGGGCATATTGAGCACCTTGTCTGCCGTTTCGGGAAGCCAGGGTCTGTCTCTTTTATCGGCTATAAGCTGATAAAGAGTATTGAAATTCATCGACTGGATACCGGTGATCCCGTACAGTTCGTCACGGGGGATCAGATTCCTGAATATGTACTCGGGAACACCGTCCGTCCTTGAATCGCGGTAATGATACGGATTGGAAAGAAGAACGCCTTTACTGTCGAGATACCCGTAGTCGCAGCCCCACGTATCGACGGCGAGCGTTTCGGCGCCTCCGTCCGCGGATGAAGCAAGGACCGCCGTTTTTATCTCGTGAAGAAGGCGGTAAGTATCCCAAAAGAAACCGCCGACGGTCATGACGGGATCGTTTGAAAACCTGTGGATCTCGGAAAGCGAGATTTTTTCCCCGTCAAAGGTCCCGATTATTCCTCTGCCGCTGGAAGCGCCGAGGTCTATTGCCAGCATCCTTTTTTCAGCCATTGTAATTTACCGTCCCTTCTTCAACAAACTATTTTATTATACCAAAAACCGAGTGGTTTTTCAACCTCGGATTTCGGTTCTTTACTTCAGTTCTACGACGGTAACGCCGTAATCGCCCTCTCCGTACTGTCCCGCTCTGAACCCGCTGACTCTCTTGTCCGATTTAAAAAACTGCCACAGTCCCGAACGGAGCGCGCCGGTGCCTTTGCCGTGTATAACGGTAACCGATTTGACTGAAGCGACGGTCGCCTCGTCGAGAAACTTGTCTACGACGAATTTCGCCTCTTCGGAAGTCATTCCCCTAACGTCGCATTCGGGCCTGAAAGAGCTGCTGACTTCTTTTCGGAACGTCGATACCGGATCTTTTTTCTTTTCCGTTTCAGTTCCTTCTTCCACAAGACGGAGATCCTTTACGTTTGCTCTCGTTTTTGCACGTCCCATTAAAACGGTCGTATTGCCGTTCTTATCAGGTTCTTCGGTCACCGTACCCTTAGCGCCGAGGTTCCTGTGTACGACGGTATCGCCTTTTCTGATCGGTCTTGACGGCGTATAATCCCCGTCGTCAAACGGGACCGGTTCGTCGAGGGAATCCTCATAATCGCGCATCCGCCGTTTGACGTCGCGTTTAGCCTCCGAGAGTTTTTTCGAGAGATCTTCGGCGTCGCGCTGTTTTCTGATTTTATCGAGTTCCCCGAAAACGTAGGACGACGTGGCTCTTGCTTCGTCAAGCAGTTTTCTCGACTTTTTGAGATTTTCCTCGGTCTCCTTTTTCGAGGCGGCGTCGCGTCTCTCAAGTTCAGCTTCGAACTCCGCCCTCTCGCGTTCAAGCGCGACTCTGATTGCTTTTGCTTCTTCTTTCTCGCGGTCGAGTTCTTCACGCGACGTTTCGAGGTTCTCGATCACTTTCTCGAAGCCTCGGGTCTCGTCGTCGATGAGTTCACCCGCTCTGTCGACAATACGGGCAGGAAGCCCGAGCCGTTTGGATATCGCAAAAGCGTTGGATTTGCCGGGTGCACCGACGATAAGGCGGTAAGTAGGACGAAGCGTTGTCACGTCGAATTCGCACGAAGCGTTTTCGACTCCGTCGGTCTCTACTGCGTAAGATTTGAGTTCTGCGTAATGGGTTGTTGCGGCGCAGAGCGCGCCGGAAGATTTGATCTCCTCAAGGATGGCGACGGCGAGAGCCGCGCCTTCAACGGGGTCGGTCCCGGCTCCGAGCTCGTCGAAAAGAACTAGAGAATCGGGAGTGATATTCGAAACGACCCCCACGATCGTTTTCATATGTGAAGAAAACGTCGACAGAGACTGTTCTATGCTCTGTTCGTCGCCTATGTCTGCGAATATCCGGTCGAACAGGCAAAGTGTCGTTCCGGACTCGGCGGGAACGTGAAGCCCCGATTGCCCCATCGCGGCAAAAAGTCCGATGGTTTTGAGCGTAACGGTCTTCCCGCCGGTATTCGGGCCGGTGATGACAAGCATTTGCCTCTTTCCTCCGAGCGAGAGGGAGACCGGAACGACCGTCTTCTTATCAAGCAGCGGGTGGCGGGCTCGAATTAGTTCGATGACGCGTTTGTCGGAAAAGACCGGGCGTTCCGCGTCCATCCTGAACGACAGTTCAGCGCATGCGAAATAATAAGACAATTCGATAATAATAAAATAGTTTTCATCGATATCGTCCGCCCACATACCGACCTCGGCGCTTAGAGTATAGACGATCCTCTCGATCTCACGCGCCTCTTTACCCTCAAGAGTCCTCAGTTCGTTATTTGCCTCGACGACGGCCATAGGTTCAATAAAAATGGTCGAACCGGAAGAAGAAGTGTCGTGGACGAGACCGCTGACCTCGTTTTTGTATTCGCTCTTTACGGGGATAACGTACCTGCCTCCGCGAGTGGTAACGAGGTTTTCCTGGAGATATTTGCTTCCACCGGTTATATACTTTTGTAAAATATCGCGGATTTTGGCGTTTGTCTGCCTGATTTTCCGCCTTATATCGGAGAGTTCCGCAGAAGCTTCATCTGCTATAAGTTCCTCTGAGACGATACATCTTGAAAAAGTATCTTCGAGATGACGGTTTATCTTTAATCTCGAAAAGATCTCGCCGAGTGAAGAAGCCCCTCCCTCTTCTCCGGCATAATCGCTTAGCGACCTTGCGCATCGGTAAACTGCGGCGCAGTTCAAAAGTTCTCTGAGCGAAAGCAGCGCGCCTTTTTTTGCTCTGTCGGTCGAGTCTCTGACCTCGCTGACGGAGAAAAACGACGGCGCTCCCTTTACGCTTGAAAGCTTTTTAGCGTCGGTCGTTCTGTCCAGATGAAGATCGACCTCGCGAAGGGTCGGAAAAGGGCGGACAGAGAGCGCTTTCTTTTTCGCGCCGTCCGTCATCGCACAATCCGCGAGCATCTCTCTGATTTTATTGAATTCAAGTATTTTTAACGTTTTTTCATTCATCGGAATAACCGTACCTTATAAGGTTTCTGTAATATTCAAGTGATTTGAAACTGTGTTCAATATGCGAAAGCAGATACTTTTCGCATGCGGCGCCGAAGACGTCTCGTTCACCCTCCGGGATCTTAAAAGAGAGATACCTTTGTATCGGAGAACAGACCGCGTATTTCATAGCTTCAAGCGTAGAGGCAGTAAGTTTCACGTAAATAGGTGAGAAGCCCTCGTCAGACCCCTTCAGTCCCGAGACGAACTCTTTTGAGCAGTCGGGACAGAGTACTCTGCCGTTCATAACGTCAAGAAACGTTCCGCGGCGCAGATCATCTTTTCCGCAAACGCCGCAGGCGTGAAGGTCGGGCGTAAAGCCCGATACCGACGCTGCTCTGATCTCGAACGCTGCCTTGACCAGACTGCGATCTATATCCTTTTTTTCGGAAAGAGCATAAAGCGTGTTGAGCGTAAGCCTCAGAAGATCGTCGTCCGCGACTTCCTCGAGCGCAAGGTAATCGACGACTTCGCAGATATACGTTGCGAGAGCAAGCCTCTCAATATCGTACCTGATGCCGAAAAAGCACTCGATCGTCTCGCTGTCGGCTATATAAAAATACTTTTTCGTCTTTTTCAGAACGAAATCGCTGTATGAGAAAAGCTGACAGGACGCCATATGACGGCTTTTCAGACTTGACACGCCTTTTCCGGAAACGGTCACTTTGCCTCTTTCGGGAGTGAGAAGCGTAAGAAGCTTGTCCGCCTCGGACGTCTGTACTTCGCGTATGACGAGTCCGCGGGTCTCAAACTGTTCCGTATCACTCACTCCTTCCTCAATAATCGTGCGATCAGTCTATATCTTTTGCATCGTAACCGAGAGAACCGAGCATGAAATCGCTGTCTCTCCAGTTCTCCTTTACCTTTACCCAGAGATCGAGAAATACCTTGACTCCGAAAAACTCCTCAAGATCCTCTCGGGCAAAAGTACCGACTTTTTTTAAAGTCTCGCCGCCCTTGCCGACGATGATGCCCTTGTGGGAGTTCTTCTCACAGTAAATATTCGCGCGGATCTTTATAACTTCGTTCTCTTCCGTGAACTCCTCGACCGAAACGGCGATACCGTGAGGTATTTCGTCATTCAGAACGCGAAGCAGTTTTTCTCTTATCACTTCGGAAGCGATCTGTCTCTCGTGCTGATCGGTCAGGTCGTCGCTTTCAAACATCCATTCTCCCGGTGCTAAGAACGCAGCGGCCTCTTCTATCACCTCATCCACGTTCTTACCGGTTTTTGCGGCTGTAGGTACGACGGCCGCAAAATCATGGAACTCTGCGTACGATGCGATCGTTTCCGCCAGCTTCTCGCGCCTGATAAGGTCGATCTTGTTGAGAACGAGGATCGACGAAAGGCCGGATTCCTTTATCTGTTTTATCAGTTTTTCTTCGATCTCACCGGGGGCGTACCCCGCGTCTGCGATCAGGATCACTCCGTCGGCAGATCTGACGGTGCTGCGAAGCGATTTCATCATATAGTCACCGAGTCTGTTCCTTGCTCTGTGGACGCCCGGAGTGTCGAGAAAGACGAACTGATCCTCGCCCTTCGTAAGTATCCCCGCGATCCGGTTTCTGGTCGTCTGAGGCTTGGACGAGACGATCGACACCTTCTCTCCCAGCATAGCGTTCATAAGCGTGGATTTCCCGACGTTAGGACGTCCTATGATCGCAATAAACGCTGTTCTTTTCATTTCACTTTGACTCCCTTCAAGATCTCGCGCTGACGGGAAAACATTCTTTCCTCGTCTTCGGGCGACGTCTCGTGATCGTACCCCAAAAGATGAAGAACGGAGTGAACGGTAAGAAAAGAGACCTCCCTCAAAAAGGAGTGTCCGATCTCCTTCGCCTGAATACCGACTCTCTCGAGAGAAAGAACTACGTCGCCCAGCACGGCGACCTCACCCGCTTCTGGCACGTCCCCGTCTTTCATCGAATACATCGGGAAGGACAAAACGTCGGTAGGAGCGTCTTTATCCCTGTATTCCCTGTTCAGAAGTCTTATTCCTTCATCGTCGGTAAAAGTGACGGATAATTCTGCGCTGCCCTCAAATCTCTCTTCGACGAGAGCGCGAAGCGCTGCCTTTTTTACCGCTCTTTTTAAAGAGCATCCAGTCTTTATTTTGCTCTGATCGTCACGGAACAGTACTTTTAACTTCATTTGTCGGTCTCCGGTCAGTTTCTCTTGATTTTAAAATTCTTTTTTTCGTTTTTCTCCGCCTCGCGGATACGTTTCTCCCTGTCGTACTTATCGTACGCCATGATTATTTTCTGAACGAGGCGATGACGGACGACGTCGCGCTCCGAAAACTCAAAAATACCTATGTCGTCGACGTCTCTCAGGATCCTGACAGCGGCGGCAAGTCCACTCCTTTGACCGAACGGGAGGTCCGTCTGCGTCAGGTCGCCGGTCACTACGATCTTTGAATTGTTCCCGAGTCGCGTCAGAAACATCTTCATTTGTTCCGGCGTCGTATTCTGTGCCTCGTCGAGGATAATGAAAGAATCGTCGAGCGTTCGCCCTCTCATATACGCAAGAGGCGCTATTTCGATGATCATTTTATCGATCATGCGAAGACAGTTCTCCGGCCCGAGCATTTCATAAAGAGCGTCGTACAGCGGGCGGAGATACGGATCGATCTTGCTCTGAAGATCACCCGGAAGAAATCCGAGCCGTTCGCCCGCTTCAACGGCAGGACGGGTCAGTATGATCCTCGAGACCTCGCGTTTGCGAAGCGCTCTGACGGCCATCATGACCGCAAGATAAGTTTTGCCGGTCCCCGCAGGTCCGGTCCCGAGTACTACGGTGTTCTTTTCTATGAGTTCAATGTATTTTCTTTGTCCGACAGTCTTTGCTTTGATAGGTTTTCCTTTAGCCGTTATGAACAGACATCCGTCGTCGAACGCAAGAAGCTCGTCCTCTCTTCCGTCCTTGACCATATTGACTATATAGTCGACGTTCTGATCGGTCAGTTCGTCTTCAAATGAAGCTATTTTTTTTAAATAAGAGATGACCTGTCCCGCGGATCTGACGTTTTCTTCGTCTCCTTCTATCGTGATGCCGTCGCCGCCGTCCGAAGACTGACGGTTGAAAATCCTGACGGAGAACTCGTTTTCGATCCGGGCAGTGTTTTTGTCGAAGCTTCCGAAAATTTTGCCCGTAAGAGCGGGATCCGTCATTTTGATGATCTTTTGAGCCATTTACACGACCTCTTATATCAGGCGGGTCTCATTCGACCCGGAATTCACGTATTTCGGCGACGTTGTCGAGGACGAAAACGCTGCAAGTCAACGAAACGCCGCCTTCGTCTGCGTTGACTTCGGTCTTTTTTCTCAGGAGTTCACCGTCTCCGACGAGCAGTTCCGTCTCGTATCTCAGCTCAGAAAAAGCTTCTTCAAGCGCCTTTTCCGGCGTACGTTCCGTTATTACGCGTACGTACTCCGCCCGTCCGTTTTTTTCGATCCAAACGGGGAGAGGGATCGAGCTGAAAAGATAGACCCTCTGCTCCGATTCTATTTTATCATAACTGCCGTATTCTTTTCCACCGTTTGAGAAAAGATTTACCTTTTTTTTGAAAAATTTTACCGAGTATTCCGCGTTTTCGCGTCCTGTGTATACTTTTTGTTCCGATATGAGTTCAGCACGTACGGTAACGTTTCTTTCGACTTCGGCCAGTACTTCGCCCGAAGCGTAAGAAAACCGCGCCCCTCCGTCGCGGAGCGGTACGACTCCCGATACGAGAAGCTGTCCTTTTTTCACAACGTCGCCCGGCGCTCTGACGGGGTACCCGCCGTTGGTACGAAACTCAACAAGTCTGCAGTCTTCCGCCGCTAAGACGTTTGAATACACACCCTCTCCGGGCTTTTCCCTCTCGTCGTATTTGGTTTCTCTCATCTGCACTTCCGCTACCGTTCCGCTGACGTTGACCGATATCCACGCAACGTCCGGATACTGAGCCATGATCCGGGAATGAAGCGCGTCGAAATCGACAGACGGAATATACGTTCCGAACGTGAATCCGCATTCTTCAAGAATCCCGAGAACGGTATTCTCCGTCATCGTTTCATTGCCTTCAACCGTAATGTTCCAGACGACGCGGGAAGATAAGAAATTGAGTACAAAAAACAAAACGGCGCCTAAAATGATCCCGGGGCGGCGGAGGACAAAACGAACCGCGGGATATATGCCCCTGTACGCGCCTGAGTCATAAAGTATCCCCGAAGCTGAAAGTGCTTTTTTACACTTTTCAACGTCCCTTCCGAACGTTATGAAACGAAACGACCCCTTCTTCGTTTTGACAGACCGGAACGTTATACCTTCTTTGCGAAGGATCTCCGTCACGCAGGTACGCAGATCCGGGTCAACTGAAAACCGGCGGTAACCGGTAAACCATCTGAAAAGATCGCTGAACATCGTCACACCTTTTCAAACGAGACCGAAGAGATCTCGCCCTTCACTCTCATACTGCCGTTTTTGAACTCCGAAAGCAGAAGTCCCGAGCCGCGAACCGTAACGTTGACGGATCCAGAATCAAACTTTACCATTTCTTCGCTATATTCGAGTATGGTAAGGCAGCCGCTTACGAAGCAGTCTCCGTTGCCCCGGATCTCGACGTCGGGAATACCGCGAACAACGTCCGCCGGGAACTCTGCGGCGTCAGCGACCATACGTTTTGTTTTACGGAACACCCCCGAAACAGATGGCAAATGATCACCCCGTACGTCATATCATTTACAAGACAAATCTATGACGCTCAGGTGTTTCGGATGACAGAAAAGAAAAAACGGTGGATAGCGGTGCTACTCCTGCCTGCCGCCGCGTTCCTGTTCGTCTCGGTACTGCGGGATCCGGGTGAATGTTCCGCTTGCGTCGCGGACACTCTGAAGTCGCTTTACGGGAAAGTGATACCGGTGGTGTTCCCGTTTATGACGATCGCAGGCGTATTTACGGGCACGGGCTTTACACGTCCCTTCGAATATTCTCTGGGCAGGTTGTTTCCATTTCTTTACGGTCTTCCCCGTTCAGCGGCGGGCGCCTTTCTGCTCGGCGCTTTATGTTCGTATCCGATAGGGCCCGTTACCCTGACCGATCTTTACAGAAAAGGCGCACTCTCAAAAGATGAGGCAGAAACAGGAGCGGCGCTCGCCTCGGTCACCGGTCCGGCGTTTCCGGTTGCTGCTGTCGGGACACTCCTTTTGGGCAATTCACGTACCGGATGGCTGATATACTCGGTGCAGATCCTCGTCCCTCTCGTCCTGGGAATACCCTTTTGCAAAGCGTTGAACAAGAGAAAAAGCACTCTTTACCCAACCGAAACGAAAAGTGATCGTAAGGGAGGCCTTGAAGTCTTAACGGAGGCGATCTCATCAGCATCGATACGATGTTTGACGATATGCGGTACCGTTGTGATCTTCTCTCTTTTCTGCGATAGGCTGATCGCGGAAACAGGCGTATCGGGTACTGCCGCAGCGCTGATCTGTTCTCTGTTCGAATTTTCCGAAGGATGTCGGCGCGCGTCGGTTTTGTCCGGCGCCGCCGCTGCAGCGATCTGTTCCTTCGCAGTATCGTGCGGCGGCCTTTCCGTTATCGTACAAAGCGCTGCCGCGATGGAAAAAGAGGGATTATCCGCAGTAAAACTGGCTGTTTTCAAACTGATATGCGGGGCGGTCTCGGGTGTTATCGTTTATTTGTTTACGTCTTTTTTCGTACTGTTTGATCCTGACGTAACGGCCGTTCATGCTATTTCACTTTTTGAAGTACCTTCAGCGATCTCTTTTGTTACGTTAGCAGCCGTTTCTGCCGGGGTCGTTATAAGAATAAGGCACTTGATTTTAAAGAATTATTAGGATATAATATATTCGATATTTCGTCAAACGAGGTCAGCTTAATGAAACATAAGGGTGAAATTGACGACAGGATCTGCAAATTCTGTGAAAAATCAAATGAGATCCCTCTCACCGGCAATATGCTCTGTCCGAAAAAAGGGATCGTCGACCCGCTTTACGTTTGCGGCGGATTCAAATACGACCCGTTTAAGAGGATCCCCAAAAGGCCGAAACCGGACGCGGAAAAACTGGAAAAGATCTCCCTTGACGACTGATCGGAGGACAGAGAATTGATCATTCAACTTGAAGAAGCTAAATATAAACTCACGGGATTCAGGGATAATATCAAAGAACTCGGCTCTGCGCTGAGGATCGATCAGCTCAAGGAAGACGTCGCGGCGCTCGAAGCAGAGACTCTTTCCGCAGATTTCTGGTCGGATCAGGAAAAGTCGGGAAAAACGCTCAGACGCATCAAGCAGATGAAGGACAAGATCGAAGCGTACGAGAAGCTTGAGGCAAAGCTTGAGGATACGATAGCGCTCGCCGAACTGGCGATCGAGGAAAACGACGAATCCTTCATTGAGGAAGTTGAAAACGACGTCGCAGAGATCGAAAAAGAGGAAGAAAAGCAGCGTATTGAGATCCTTCTTTCCGGCGAATACGACAGAAACAACGCCATAGTCAGTTTCCATCCCGGAGCCGGCGGAACTGAAGCGCAGGACTGGGCCCAGATGCTTTACCGAATGTACACGAGGTGGGGCGAGCGTCACGGCTATAACGTAAAACTGATCGATTGGCTCGACGGAGACGAAGCGGGACTGAAATCAGCAACCATAATGATCGAGGGTGAGAACGCGTACGGCTATCTGAAAAGCGAAAACGGAGTTCATAGACTGGTCCGTATCTCGCCTTTCGACGCGTCCGGAAGAAGGCATACTTCTTTCGCTTCCGTCGAAGTTATGCCGGAATTCGACGATGACGATTCGATCGTCATTAATGAAGAAGATCTCGAGATCACCGCCCACCGCTCGAGCGGCGCGGGAGGTCAGCATATAAACAAAACCGACTCAGCCATCAGGATCGTTCATATTCCGACCGGTATCGTCGTCGGATGTCAGACCGAGCGCAGTCAGCTTCAAAATAAAGAAACTGCTCTCAAGATGCTGAAATCAAAACTCCTTGAGATCAAGGAACGCGAAAAGCTCGAGAAGATCGACGATATCAAAGGCGTGAAAACTAATATCGAGTGGGGCAACCAGATCCGCTCTTACGTTTTCATGCCTTATACCCTTGCCAAAGACACCAGGACCGGATACGAGGACGGAAATATTCAGGCCGTTATGGACGGCGAGATCGACGGATTCATCAACGCATATCTGAAAATGAACGCAGCTAAATAACATGAGAAAAGAAGCGATAAACCGCGAGCCGTCCGTTCTTTTCGAGGGAATGACTTCAATAAGCGCCGTCATCGACTCGATCGACAACGGCGGCAGAAAGATCCTTCGGGTCTATTATGATGAAACGAAAAGAAGCTCAAGATCACGTGAGCTTTCTTTTCTTTTCGCAATGGGGAAAAAATATTCTTTCGACGTGATTCACGTATCGTCCGCTGAGATCAATGAACTTGCGGTCGGAAACTCACACGGCGGCATAATCGCCGAGTGTACCGAACGGATCATTCCTGATCTTGACGGCAAAAACCTGAAGGCGAACGGTTTTTACGTAATTATTGAGGGGATCGAGGATCCTTACAACTTCGGATACGCCGTTCGCTCTCTTTACGCTGCAGGAGCAGACGGAATCGTCCTGCCGGGCAGGAACTGGATGAGCGCCGCAGGCGTCGTCTGCAGGTCTTCTGCCGGGGCTTCCGAAAAAATCGACGTATTCAAATGCGAAGACTCTCTTAAGGCCTGCAATACGTTCAAAGAAATCGGGTATAAGGCCGTCTGCGCAGGCATCAGAGACTCTGTATCCATTTACGACGCCGACCTGAAAAAGCCGCTCCTTCTTATCGTCGGAGGTGAAAAACGGGGGATATCGAGAGCGATACTTGACGCCGCGGACACGACCGTCAGGATCGACTACGGAAGGGATTTCAAAGGTTCCCTTTCGACCGCTTCTGCCGTAACGGTGCTTGCGTTCGAAGTCCTAAGGCAGAATAAATAGAAGAACCCCTCGAATTCAGCCGAGGGGGCGTAGAACTGTCTGCCGGTCCGTCAAGGACCGGCAGACTTCTTTTTTCTGCCCAATATGATGCCGACGATCGAAGAAACTATAACGACGGTCTCGTATACGATCCCGCCGTACGAGCCGACCAGAACGTCGTAAAGAATAACGAGAGGGGACGAAACAAGAATGCTTTTCCGCATATTCTGCGGGTCGCTGAACGACATTCCGACCGTGTTGACCATCATTCCGATAATGACGAAGATCGACGGATATCCCTGCCACGAAATAATGCCGACAACGCCCATGATCACGGTGAAAAACACGGTAACGTACGGGTCTTTCAGTATCCACTTTCCTCTGAAATAATAAGTCACGTTACGTATCAGGCAAAGAACGTTCAGGGCGAAGCCCGACATTGCTCCTATAAGAAGATAGTGGATCGAAAAGACTGCGCAGACGGAGATCTGGAATATCAGAACCATTCTTGACGATTTCATCTGATAGGAGATGAAACCGAGTATCACGGCAAGGATACCGAACCCCTGACCGATATAGTATACTACGGAAACCGGTTCCATTATCTAACCTCTTTGCCTTTATCGGCCCAAAACGCTTCATAAACGTTCTCGCCTTGAGTCAGCGGAAAACTTTCGGATCCGTTAAACCTGTATCCGAGCGGCGGGAATATCTCGCCGTAAAGGCTGCCTTTGACGGATACTTTCATTATTATGATTTTTCTTTCCCTGTTTCTTTCCAAACGGACCGATATTTCGCCTCCCGGCGCCTTATACGACGCCTCGGCAAAGTCAATATCAGCCGGGACGGAAGGCAATACGTTGATATTGTCGTATCCGTCCTCGGGAACGATTGGAGAAAAACCGTCTATGACGCGTCTTAGATCGTCCTCGGCTTTCGGGTTTATCCTGATCCCGCAGATATACGACATGAACCATGCCGAAATATCTCCCAGAAAATGATGATTGCGGGAATTGATCCTCTCGTGCTCCGTTAAAAAGTCCTCGGCGAGCGTAGTATCGCCTCTTTTGACCATATTGCCGTAAGAAGGTCCGTCAGGCCTTCTTATCATAAAATGAGCGAGGTCCGCGTATCCGTGATCGGCGAGAACGCGAAAGATGACGCGGACGCCGAGAACTCCGGTGTCGATATACTCGCCGTCACGTTCGATTATTTTCACAAGGTTTTTGACCGCGCGCTTTTTTTCGTCCTCGGTAAAAACGTTGTAATAAACACACATCGCCTGAGACGTCTGACAGTCACCCGCGGCGATCATTCTTTCCCGGTCGATAAGATTATCCCTGATCGCTTTTCTGAACGTTCTTGCGGTTTCGAGGCAGAATTCAGCAAGTTCACGGTCCCCGAGAATGCGGTACAGTACCGCGGCTTTGTTGCAGAAATCGAAACACATAACGGTATCCGTCAGTTCAAGCGGAGCCTTGATGATCTCGTGAGGTGCTACCCAGTCACCGAGCCCGATGGCAACAAGTCCTTTTTCGTTGCGTCTGCCGAGTACATAGGTAATATAACGTATCATCGCGGCTCTTACCGCAGAGGCCGCTCTGACGTCTCCCCTGATCTCCCAGAGACGGTAAGGGATCTCTGCGATGACGGAGTCCCACGCGGGACCGTTCCAGCTGTCAAAGCCCCAATCGGTAGCAGACGGCACAGTCCCGGGCATAGCACCCTCGGCGTTCTGCGCGAGCGCGACGTTGTTCATCCATTCGGTCAAAACGTCGTCGCAGTCAAGATTCATGAGCATGTGGACGGACGAAACGGCGGCGTCCGCCGTCCAGCCGTGTTTCTCCCGGTGAGGACAGTCCGTGGGAATATGAAACACGTTCGAATGAGTCGCTTCTCTCGTCATGATCTGCAATTTATTAAGGACCGGATCGGAGCAGGAAAACGTTCCCCGCTCCTCCATCTCAGTACTCATGTGATCAAAAGAGAGGAGATCCGGGGTCGCTTCGTTTTCATATATACCCGTTATCTTTATATACTTGCAGCCCTCGTAAGTAAAAGAGGGCGTGTAATCAAATCTTCCTCCTCCGCACGTATAATCGACGGTCTGATGGGTATATCCGAGGCCCACGGACGGATCGAGAATTCTGAGAGGGTAAGTAAACAGTTTACCGTCGGATAACAACTCAGAGAACTCGAGGAGGAGTCTGCGCCCGGGTTCGAAAGCGCCGTGTATGGAAACGACTCCCGCACCGTTTCTGCCGAAATCATAAATAAACCCGTCGCCTTCTTTTTCAATACTGACCGGTTTGAGCGTTCGTCTTGTTCTGATCGGAGGACACTTTGAAACACGATGGTCTCCCCGCGGCATCTCGCACCTTTTCGCATTATCCCACAGAGAATCGTCAAAACCCGGTTCGAGCCATCCGTCCGTTTCTTTTTCAAGTCGGGCGTCATATTTCTCACCTATCCGGAGATCGTTGAAAAGGATCGGCGACGCGTGCACTTTAACGGAATCGTCTGCTTCGATCTTCTCAGCGGATCCGTCCTTACGTGCCAGTTCAAGAACGAAAGCGGCGCACGGTTCACCGACGAATCTGGACTCGGAGAGAACGACGTTTCCGAGAGGGTTTCTCATACCGTTTCCGAGTATAAAAGCAATAACGTTTTCGCCGGCGGTAAGAGCGTCCGAAACGTCGTAATCGTCGAAGTACACGAGCTTATCGGTGTTTGAAGTATACGGTGAAAGAAGGCCTCGGGTGACCTCAGCGCCATTGACAAAAAGGCGGTAATACCCGAGCCCGGAAAAAAGAAGTTTTGCCTTTTCGGGCTTCTCCGTCAAAAACAGTTTTTTTCTCATATACGGAGCGGGATAATACTTTTTGAAATCGCTTATCCCGAATCCGGAGCAGATAAATTTTCTCGTAAACAGAGCCATATTGACCTCCCTGAAAGAACCTGCCGCTTTGTATTATACAAACTCCCCGCGTTCTTGTAAAGACACGGGGAGTCTTTTTCATAAAAATCAGCTTGTTTGGTTGATAGGTCGAAATCGTGTTAGCGCATTTTTGCCTTAATAGTTTTATTAAATAATGATCATGCCGGGTCATCCGGATCCCCGGTGTCGATCAGAACGTCGTCAATGGGTTGAACCTGAGCCGGCATATTTAAACGGGACCATTCGGGAAACCATACAGGATTCTGATCCGCCAACTTTTCGGGATGATTCAGAAAATCGAGTATCTCGGTAGAAGTCAACGCCCTTTGCTCAATATACGGCTTCACAAGAAGATCGCGGCTCTTGTTTTCGATCTTTTCCGCAATAATGCTGCTGTTCTTGGGCTTCTTGGGAAAATCGATCTCCAGAGTAAAAGGTGCGGTCTGTTTTCCGTCGACGCTTAAAGTAGTTATGGCATTAAAAGCGTCAAGTCTCGTCAAGGAGACCTGCATTGAAGGATCGTCGAATCTGATCGCTGCTGAAGAAGCGTCGCGCGGAGATAACCTGAACGCGCTGAAATTGGCGGAATTGGCTTCAAGCGCGTCTCTTATCTCAGCCGTCAGCTGGCCGGTGTGCTGATGGCAAAGAACCATGGCAATACCGAATTTTCTGGATTCAGCCAGCATTCTGGGCATCGGGTTGGTTTGGAATAAGGAAGCTTCATCCACAACGACCAGGTGCATCTTGCCCCGTTCTTTCCTCGCCATGGCGGCATTCCACAGTTTCATCAGAAGAATAGTTCCGATTATTCGACCTGCGTGAGTCCCGATAACGGGCGTAGCCAGATCGATCAGGGTTACGGTATCGCTGTCGATCGTGTGATTAAAGTCGAGAGCGTTAGCGCCTGCTCCCAGGGTTTCCCTTAGTTGTTCGACCGCAGTCAGTCTTTGAAACTTACACAGATACCAGTTCAGTATGTTCTGGAAATCGCTGCTTCTGTCGGTGCCGTATTCCTGTTTTATCGTCTCAACCAATTCGGGGTACGCGCATCCGATAGCCTTGCTGACTTTATACATGTTGTCCTTGCTCTGAGAGATCACCTGAATGCTTTCAAGCGAAGCCCTACGGCCCAGAAACGCGATAGAAGCCTTTGCGAAAGTCGCGAACCATCTTTCCCAACGAGGCCCGAGCATTCCCTCATTTTTAGGATCGAAAATGTCGCCGAAAAGGTCGCAAAGGTCATTAATGTTCCTTTCTTCTTTGGCAGGGTCGTCGCTGTCCCATATATTCATAGGAACCGGATTGTCGGCGTCTCCTATCCGGACCACCCTGACTCTGTCCGAGTATTTTTCAGGGAGGGATTTTAAAACCGTATCGATCGTACTCCCGTGCGGGTCAAAAAAGGTAAGACCGTGATCATGCTCGATGGCGCTCAGGATAAGATTAGATAAAAGCGTCGATTTGCCCGTACCGGTTTGCCCTACGATCTGATAATGGCGTTTAATATCTCTTTCGGCGATCGTAATGATCCTTCTGACGCCGGAGGTATCGGTCGCTTTTCCGATCGTTACCGCGTCTTTATCTTTGGAGTTCTTATGGGACGCGGGGATCTTTTTCATCTCCTCTTCGCAGACCTCAATGCCGACGACGACTTCAAGCGCCTCGGGTTCCAAAAGCATTATTCGCGCTGCATAATCCGGAAGAACCACGGCGCCGGAAAGCGGATTGTCCCACTTCTTTTTTACGGACGCTTTATCCATCGACCCTAAATACCGCAGTTTGGCCCCGGGAACCGATTCGTCGATAACAGTCTTCAACCTTATGGACGGAGCCGACGGAAGGCGCAGGAGCACTCTCGATTTGACCGGGCGGCCTATATAGTCGTCGGGCGAAAGGTTACCGGACGAGTACGTACGAAGAACGCTCTTTTTACAAAGCATTCTTTCTTCTTCGTCAGCTGAACCGACTACGACGCGAAGTACTGCTCCGGAAATTTGAAGAACGCGAACAAGCTCCTCAAACTGAGATGAAAAATACGTCGGCCATTTTGAGAACGTTTCATCGTCTCCTCCCGCAACGTTTCCGGAAAAACCTATAGTCGTATTATTGAGCCCCTTTTCGGCGATAGGAAGATATATCTCATATAACTCGTTAAAGTCGCTGTTGATCGAGGATGATCTTCTGTTTTTCCCTACTTTCCCGGTGCTTTCAGTGATCCATTCAAGATCGCTTTTCGTCAGCGTTTCCGTA
>JAEEGL016148127.1_pt1 | contig 26293 bp, 20 predicted proteins | sample 9134231 | NCBI WGS metagenome assembly JAEEGL01 (sample SAMN16246548, study PRJNA631951) | gut metagenome | biome: gut microbiome; feature: rumen; material: fiber-attached | host: Bos | place: Iran: Karaj | collected 2018-10
AGTCGGTTCGTTAACGGGGAACATGGTTGAACGATCAACGCGATGACATGATCGCGTGTTTGCTGATGCCATGACGCGCTGCGGACTGAAGCCGGGCACTTTTTTGTATGCTTTTTTCCTGTGGCGCTTACCCGCATCCTCAATTGTCGTTGCTCCACACAGTGGAGACAACTCTGTTTCGGATGAGAAACCATTCGATGAGATTTCCGCCACTGGCGGTCATCGGATGGGTTCCCTCGAATCCTGTTCATGTCGATTAAACAACAGAAAAAGAGGGATACCATGACACAGGATATGATTACACTCGGCTTTGACCAGATCATCGAAAAACTGAAGGAACAGGCGGTTTCCCAGGCGGCCCGCGAACAGCTGGCGGAAACGGAACCGATCCTGAACGAGAGCCTTTGCATGGCGCGGATGGAAGAGACCACTGCTGCGCGTAAAGTGATCGAGAACGCCGGCACTCCGCCGCTGACGGAGACGGACGGAGCGGAGACCGGCCTGGTCCAGGCGGCGCAGGGCGGCATGCTGCTGCCTGCGCAACTCGGGTCCATCGCACGCTTTTGCAGTACGATCCGCCGGATGCGCCGGTACCTGCAGAACGCACAGATCCACAGCGCCGGCATCGCGTCCTGGCATACAGAGCTTCCGGAACCGGGCAGACTGGAGGAGGAGATTGAACGTTCCATCCGTGAGGACGCCATTCTGGACGACGCGTCCCCGGCGCTCCGGAACCTACGCCGGCAGCGGGAACATACGGAGCAGGCGATCCGCGAAAAACTCAACCAGATCCTGCTGCACCACAGAACGGAACTGGCGGACAACTATATCACCCAGCGCGGCGGGGTCTATGTCATTCCCGTACAGAAGCGCTGGCAGAGCAGTTTTCCCGGACGGGCCGTCGATACATCCGCCAAGGGGAGCACGGTTTTCATGGAACCAACCGCGGTGCAGGCGCTGCGGCAAGCCCTGGATGAATTGCTGATCGAAATAGACGGGGAAGAGCGGCGGATTCTGTGGGAACTCAGCGGCCAGGTCGCTGCCGAAGAGAACGCCCTGCGCGACGCGCTCCGGGTGATGACGGACCTGGACGTGCTCTTTGCCCGGGCTAAACTGAGCCTGGAGATGGGGGCGTATCCGCCGAAGCTGTCAGCCGGGCGGATGATCCGGCTGGTGGAAGCCCGGCACCCGCTGCTGGACCGGGATACCTGCGTGCCGCTGAACCTGGAGCTGTCGCTGCCGGACTGCGGGATCGCGGTCACCGGACCGAACACCGGCGGGAAGACCGTATGTCTGAAGACCGTGGGACTTTTGACCATGATGGCACAGAGCGGCCTGCACATCCCCTGCGGGGAAGGAACCGTGATCGCCATGATGGACCGTGTCCTGTGCGACATCGGCGACAGCCAGAGCATCAGCCAGAACCTGTCCACCTTCTCCGGCCATATGACCAACGTGATCCGCATCCTCGGCGAATGCAGCTGCGAGAGCCTGGTCCTGCTGGATGAGCTGGGCAGCGGAACGGATCCCGCGGAGGGTTCGGGACTTGCTGCGGCCATTCTTGAGGAGCTGCTCCGGCGCGGATGCTTTTTCATGGTCACGACCCACGACCCACAAATCAAGCAATGGGCGGAGGAGACGGAGCATGTGATCTCCGCGCGGATGGCCTTCGACCGGGCTTCCCTGATGCCGCTGTACCGGCTGGAGCTGGGGATGAGCGGGGAAAGCTGCGCGATCGAGATCGCACGCCGCCTCGGTATGCATGAGGGCCTGCTTTGCCGGGCCAGGCAAGTGGCCGACTGCGGCCTGAACACGAAACCGGAACAGGACCGGAAGTCGATGCGGATCCCGACAGGGCGCCTGCAGCGCCGTCCGGTCCGGGCCGAAGGGACATTTGAACGATTCACCATGGGCGACAGCGTACTGCTGCTGCCGGACAAAAAGAACGCGATCGTGTACCGACCCGCGGACGACGAGGGCAACGTCGTGATCCAGATTCAGGGAAAGAAGATGACTGTCCGGCATCACCGGCTGAAACTGCTTGTTCCGGCAGCAGAGCTGTATCCGCCGGACTACGACTTCTCGATCGTCTTCGACACGGTGGCGAACCGGAAGGCGGCGCATACCATGGCCCGAAAATTCGATCCGGACGCGGTGATCATACTGAAGGAAGAAACGGAGAGATGAAGAACCATCTTTCAATCAGGCCCGTCCCCGGGTATAATGACTTCTGAAGCAAGAACAGAAAGCGGAGGACACGACATGAGCAGACTGAACATCCGAACCGGTGAGAAACGTTTCCCGGTGGCCCCCGATCTTTACGGCCTCTTTTTTGAAGATATCAGCCGGGCGGGAGACGGCGGCCTCTATCCCGAGATGCTTCGCAACCGATCCTTTGAGGATTCGCTGCTGCCGGAAGGCTGCGTGACCAACGACGGCGGCAGGACCTTTGTTTCGCCGACCGGATGGGTGGACGAATTCAACAACGGCGAGGGAATGAACCAGTGGGTGAAGGACAACCGGATCATTCCCACACCGGTTCCAGCCTGGTACAGCGACCAGGCAGAGATGACCCTGGACCGTGAAGCAGTCCTGAACCCCCGGCGCAGGGTATCCCTCCGGGTGGACTTTGCCACCGGCGGCAGTATCCGGAACATCGGTTTTGGCGGAATCCCGCAGGAAGAAGGTAAGAACTATCGCTTCTATGTATTTGCACGGTCGGAACAGGAGGCTGAACTGACGCTGACCACCGAAAAAAACGGACAGGTGCTCAGCACGGCGGAGATTACGGTCCGGCCGGGGGACTGGACCCGTTACGATGCGGTGTTTACCGCTTCCGGTTCCGCAGGCGACGCGGAATTCCGCATTCGCTGTACCGAGGAAGCAACGGTATGGTTTGGTTTCACCTCCCTGATGCCCGAAGAGACCTTTATGGGTCACGGCCTCCGGAAGGACCTGGCGGAGAAGCTGAGGGACATCCATCCCGCGTTCATGCGGTTTCCCGGCGGATGCATCGTCGAGGGGTTCTCGATGGAGACGGTGTGGTATTTCCGCAACACAGTCGGTCCCGTATGGGAGCGTCCATCCCACTGGCTGCTGTGGCATTACCGGGCGACCAACGGTCTGGGCTTCCACGAATACCTCCAGCTGTGCGAGGACCTTCATGTAGCGCCGCTGTACGTGTGCAACTGCGGTATGACCTGCCAGGGGAGGAATCCCCGGTATTTCAACGAAGAAGAACAGGAAGACATGCTGGAGGATATTCTGGCCGCGCTCGAATACGCGCTGGGGTCTGCCGATTCGAAATGGGGTTCGCTGCGCGCAAAAATGGGGCATGAGGCACCTTTCCGCCTGGACTACCTGGAGATCGGGAACGAGAACTTCGGTCCGGAATACGAATGGCGGTTTGATACGGTGAAAAAGGCAGTGCTGGAGCGCTGGCCGGACCTGACCATCGTTACCAACGACCGCGGCCGCACCCGCAGGCTGGAGGCGGATATCGCGGACGATCACTACTACAACATGCCGGAATTCTTTGCCGAAGGCATCACCCTGTACGACCGCTACGACCGGCAGGATGCGGACGTGTTCGTCGGTGAGTTTTCGGTCAACCAGACCTACGAAGGCCAGCTCCGGGCCGCGATTGCCGAGGCGATGTTCATGGTGGGCTTTGAGCGCAACCAGGACAAGGTCCGGCTGGCCTCCTACGCGCCGCTGTTCCAGCATGTCCGGTATGGCTCCTGGTTCCCGAACCTGATCATTTACGACAACCACCGGAGTTATGTAATCCCGACCTACTACAGCTGGCGCCTGTTCGGCGGAAGCCGGGGCAGCCGGGTGATTGCTTCAGAGGAAACGGTCCGGAGGATCCCGTACGACATCCACGGCCAGCCGGCACTGTCCGGGGACGACGGCATCCGGTACCGGAACCCGGTGTGGAACGGAACCCCCGTAAAGCCGGAGCGCATGGTCCTGGCCGGGGCGGAGGTGAAGGAGGACGGGATCACTGTCTTCCGGAAGACGGAACCGGATATGCCGGAGTTTTCCTTTAAAGTTTATCCATTGGTCGTGCTGGACGGGGATCCGGAATGCCGGGAGGGAACGTTTGAGGTGGATGCCTTCTGCGAGGAAGGGAAGGATATTGCCCTCGGCATCCTGGTTTCCCCGAAACCGCTGTCCTACTACGACCGCACGAACCCGAACCCGTGCGATCCCTGGAGCATGCGCTTCCTGGAGGTTTCCCGGTGGATCCTGAGCGAAGGGAAAAGCTATATTGCGCGGGACAGCTTTCCGCCAAAGCCCTACTCGGAGCCCAAGAATGCCAGGCTGAAAGTGAATGAATTCAACCATCTGAAATACACGGTGGCCGGGCACAGGGTGACACTCGAGGTGAACGGCGAAGTGATCGACACGGCGGAACTGCCCTCCTATCCGGCAATGGGCTGTGTCGCCACGGATACCGATGAGCAGGTGATCATCAAGATCGTCAATTTCGACGACCGGGAAGAGCCGGTGGAGATCACGCTGGACTGCGACGTGGAGCCGGAATATACCGTCGGCCTGCTGACAGGAAACGCGGCGGACGAGAACAGCCTGGAGGATCCGGAACATGTTCACGACGTCTTGCTCCAGGCGGCCGGGGCGTCCCGGAGCTTCACCTATGAAGCGCCGGCGCTGTCTGTCAATATTCTGACGCTGAAAAAAGGCAGCCGGGGATGATCCCGGCATCCTCTACGGAGCGTAGGTTGTTTCCCGGCGTGATCTCCTGTTATCCTGTTCCGCGAAAGGAGTGGTGAACAATGGATCACTATGTGACCGGCGCAACGATCAAAGCGCTGCGCGAGAAGCTGGGCATGACTCAGGCAGAACTGGCAGATAAACTGTGCGTGAGCGATAAAGCGGTATCGAAATGGGAGAACGGCCGGGGATTCCCGGACGTTTCGCTGCTGGAACCGATCGGAAAGGCTCTGCATATCTCCGTTCCGGAACTGCTGTGCGGGCAGACGATCACCAACCGCAACCGTGGGTCGAACATGCTGAAAAGCCTGTTCTACGTATGCCCCGTATGCGGCAATGTGATCTTTGCACGGGGGGAAGCGATGATCTCCTGCTGCGGGATCCGGCTGCCTGCGCTGGAGGCGGAGGAAGCGGATGAAGCGCACGCCGTGGGAGTGGAGCAGATCGAGGACGAGATCTATGTGACCGCATCCCATCCCATGAGCAAGGAACATTCCCTGTCCTTCATCACCTACATGACGCCGGACCGCTGTGAGACCTGTATCCTTTACCCGGAAGGAAACGCGGAAGCGCGTTTTTTCTACCGCGGGGCCGGCTGGATCTACACGTACTGCAATCAGCACGGCCTGTACAGGTGCCGGCTGGACAATAAGAAACAGGAATGAGGTATTGCATGATGAAGCGGAAACTGGTCGTGGTGATCCCGGATCTGACAGAAAACCACCGGGTCCGTATCCGTGAAGCGGCGGAAAGGCACGGGTTTGACTGCCGGGTTTTCGGTGAGCCGTCCGAAAGTCTGCCGTACCTGAAAGACGCGGAGGTGGTGGTCGGCTCGGATCCGGTCCTGTCGCAGAATGCTCCGAATCTGCGCTGGCTCTGCAGCCCCTTCGCGGGCACGGACCGGTTTATCGCCGACGATGCCTTTGCCTGTCCGGACGCAGAGCTGACAAATTCCTCCGGCGCCTACGGGGTAACGATCTCGGAGCATGTGATCATGCTGCTGACTGAGATCCTCCGCAGGCAGCCGGAATACCAGGCGCATATTGAAAAGCGCGAATGGATCCGCTGGCTTCCAGTCCGCTCCATCCATGGCAGCAGGATCACGCTCCTGGGCACCGGGGATATCGGCCAGGAAACGCTTCGGCGACTCCGGGGGTTCAGACCCCGGCAGATCATCGGCGTGAACCGCAAGGGCTGCAATCCCGGCGGCCTCTTTGACCGGATCGTGAGAAGGGAGCAGTTGGAGGAGGTCCTGCCAGAAACGGATCTTCTGATCATTTCCCTTCCCGGGACACAGGACACCTGCCGGATGATCTCCGAAAGACAGCTGAAACTCCTTCCGGACGACGCAGTGATTATCAACGTGGGCCGCGGGACCGTGATCGACCAACCGGCGCTTGAAAAAGAGCTGAGAGCCGGCCGGCTGTATGCCGGGCTGGATGTTTTCGAGGAAGAACCGATCCCGCAGGATTCCACGCTTTGGGACTGTCCCCGGCTGGTCATGACGCCACACGTCGCCGGGAATACCTCACTTCCTTATACCGTGGACCGGATTGTCGAACTGCTCCTGGAAGACTTCGAAAACTATTGTTCGAGCCGTCCGCTGATCCGGCGGGTGGACCGCAGGACCGGGCATCCGGCCGGGACGGAGGCGAAAAAAAACGCATCCGTCAGCGTTCGTTCCGTGACGGATGCGGACAAGGATTTCTGGTTTTCCCTGGATCGCCATCTGGACAAGGAAGAGTTTGACCGGAAGGTGAGGGACCGGATGGGCTATGTGCTGATGAAAGGCGATCAGCCGATTGCCATTCTTCGTTATATGCTTTTCTGGGACAGCATCCCGTTCTGCACGATGCTGTATGTTCAGGAAAACGAGCAGCGTAACGGTTTCGGCCATATGCTGATGAAACATTGGGAGAAGGAGATGAAGGCCAAAGGGTATGGCCTGGTGATGACCTCCACCCAGAAAGATGAAGAAGCGCAGTTTTTCTACCGGGCGATCGGCTATACCGACTGTGGTGCACTGGACCTGCCCTTCCCCGGGTATGAACAGCCCACAGAGCTGATCATGGGGAAGGCGCTGTAAACGATCGCTGTACTTCGCAGCCGTTGAACTTCGCCAGGCGCTGAACGGCCTTGTCGATCAGCGCGGAGAGTTTCTTCGTCTGACGGACACCCGGCTCGAACCAGACATTACGGACGGTGAGAGCCTTTGTTTTTTTGTCCGCCTTTGGCTCGATCCTGCCGACGAACCGGTCGCCGCAGAGCATCGGCAGGACATAGTAGCCGTATTTCCGCTTTGCGACCGGAGTGTAGATCTCGGAGGAAGCCGGGTCATTACAAAGGGCCTCGATCAGGTTCCGGTCCCACAGCATCGGATCGAGCGGAGCCAGGAATTCAAGCCTTGCGACCGGCGGGACCTGTCCGGAGAGGACGGACTCCAGGAGCGGTATATCCTCGCTCATCATGAAGATCGGGAAGCGCAGGCCTTCCACCTGAACCGCTGTGACGGTTCTTTCCTTTTCCAGACGGCGGAAAGCAGCCTCCCGTTGCTCCGGAGTCATATCAATCCCGAGCCATGCGTCGGAACGGCGGTTCCAGAGCAGGCCGACCGCCCCAATCCTTCGTTTCACGCGCCAGGCCAGCCAGGAAGCCTCATCCGGGCAGGGATTCGGCGCCGCCAGCAGACCGGCCGGGAGGTACTTTTCGGCCAGGTCATAGAACTTCCGGGATCCGGCCTTGTGGTGGATCAGCAGGACGCCGTCCGTATAGAGCTGCTCCAGCACGGAACGCGCGGCCTGCGATTCCCGGTCCCAGTGGCCGCTCCAGTGCATGGAGGAATGCCAGAAGATCGTCCCTTCGATGGGAAGGGTATCGCTGCTGACGGGACCGTTTTCCCGGATATAGGCGATCGCTTTTTCCTCCAGATCGGGAATGCCTGCAAAGGTGCGGCTGAGCGCTTTGCTCCTTTCCCGGTATCCGGAGAAGAAGGGCCAGTCTTCACTGGGCCAGATGGACAGTTCCTTGTCAGAGTAATCCACCAGTAGACGATCCCGGTAGAGAAGATCGTGCAGCGTCTGCTTTGTAAAACCTTTTACCCGGGACTGCAGGGTCAGTTCGGCATTTTTCCCGCAGACATCCACGGGATCGTACTGGATGCAGCCAGCCTGGCGGACATACTGAAAGGCACCGTTTTTTCCGATGAAACGGTGTTTCCCGAGCAGCCCCTGTTTGAGCAGGACGAACTGCCGTGCCTGTTCGCGAGTGATGGTCAACATCCGATACTCCCTGGTGAAAGTCTTATGGGAACAAAAGCTTCTCCAGCGCGTCAGAAAACAAGGCGGTCATGCGCTGCGCGCTTTCTTCCGAGTAGCGGCTGCCCTGGCAGACCGCGACGAGGGTCAGCGGCTCATCCGCAGCGCCTTCATTGATAAGGAACTGGAAGAGGCAGAGCATGCCGCTGTAGTAGCCGCCGTCCCACTCGAGGGTGGTCCCGGCCGGCATGTTGTCCGGCAGGTCGAGGCCGTGCTCGTAGACGATTTTCATGCTTTCGATCTGTCCGGGCGACATATTCTCCAGCGCGAAGGAGTATTCTGCATACTGAAGGCCGAGCTCATTCTGCTTTCGGGCTTCGGCGAGGATCGACTCCCGGTCTTTGCACCGGTCAAAATCCATGACCGCCGGGATGCCGCAGAGCGTAAGCCCGACCAGGTCTTTCTTCCACTGCTCATCCCGGCCGTTGAAGATCCATTCCACAGAGACACGCGGATTTCCGTTGAAGCGGCTCAACGCCATCATCCCGGCAGTCACCAGCGCGTCGCCCAGGGAGATGCTGCTTGCTTCCGCCGCGGCCTGGCATTCCCGGAGGGTGTGTTTTGTCGGCACGGCATACGTCAGGTTGCTGTTCCCGCGGGAATCGTAATCCGGCTGCGGGTACCGGGACCATTGGCCGTCGTACAGCTTCCGGACCAGCTCATGCTCCGCCCGGGCTTCCGGCGTCTTTGCGTGCAGGGCGAGGCGGCGCAGGAACAGATAATACTGATCCTTATACAATTTCCGCCCGTTCAGTGCCTCGAAGATCAGCCAGAAGACCCGCCGGATCGTGGTGCCGTCGGCAATGGCATGGTCGAAATCCATCAGCAGGCGGACATAGGATTCCGTCACGAAGATGTGCGCGCGCCAGAGAAGCTCGTTCATCATCCGGAAGGGGCGGATAAAGGCCTTTTTCTCTTCCGTGAACTGCGCCTCGGTCGTTTCGGTGATCCCGATCTCCGGGATCCGGTCCGGGCAGTATCGCTGGATCAGTTCGACCGCGTCGTTGAACATGAACACGGTGCCGAAGGCCGCAAAGTGGTGCGTTACATGATCCACGGCTTTCTTCAGCGCCTGCGGATCAACCGCTTCCCGCGGGAAGGAGCAGAGGTATGGGAGGTTGGTCACGATCAGTTCCGGGGAATAGAGCTGGTAATCCAGGTAATACAGCTGATAGGGGGTCAGCGGCTGATCCTGCTTCAGCGCGAGTCGGTTCTCCTCGTCCTCGTTTTCCGCTTCGGTGATCGCCTGCGCGTCTTTCAGCGCCTGCGCGATGGCGGCGGGGGTCCTGTGCTTATAGAGCAGCCGGACGCTGATCCTCGGCTCGTTCAGCTGGGCGATCAGGGACATGCAGGAGATGGAATCCCCGCCGATCCGGAAGAAGTCGTCATGGATCCCGACCCGGTCAACCCCCAGGACCCCGGCCATGACGCGGCAGAGGCGCTCCTCCGTCGGATTGGTCGGCGCGGCATACTCTGAAGCGAACTGCTCCTCCTCCGGCTCCTTCAGGGACAGCCGGTCCAGCTTGCCGTTAGCGTTTACGGGCATGGCATCCAGCGGGATGAAATGCGCCGGCATCATATAGGAGGGGAGCTTCCGGGAAACAGCGGCGCGGAGGAAATCCTCCTTTACCTCCGCAGCTGCGACATAATAGGCACACAGGTATGTCTGGCCGTTGCCTTTCGTGAAACCCTTGACGGCGGCGTCCGTAACCCCGGCAACAGACTTGATGACTGCTTCGATTTCCCCGGGTTCCACGCGCTGGCCGTTGATCTTGACCATCCAGTCCATCCGGTTGATATAGACCAGGCGGCCTTCCTCATCCCACCGGCCGAGGTCTCCGGTCCGCAGCAGGCGTTCATGACCATCCTCTGCCCGGAACGGATTCGGGATGATCCTTTCCGCCGTAAGCTCCGGCAGGCCGATATAGCGGGACAGCAGATGCCCGGCGACGCAGATTTCGCCTTCGTTGACCTTATTGCAGTGCTCATCCATGATATAGATTGAAACGCCGTCCAGCGCGTGCCCGAGCGGGGTGCTGTCGTAGGCTTTGTCGATCAGGAAACCGGCTACGGCGGAGGCGGTCTCCGACATACCGTAGGTATTCATGATCGGGTAGCGCCGCGGCGCGATGCCGGACACCCGTTCGGAGCCCGTGGTCACCATCCGGAGGGTCTGTCCGGCTTCCCGGAAAACCTTCAGGACTTTCGGGGACAGGTAGGTCCAGGTGATGCCCATCCGGTCGATGAACAGGGCGAGTTCCCGCGGGTTCATGATGACCTCCCGGGGGATCGGCGTCACGCACGCGCCGCAGGTCAGCGGGTTCATCGTGGTAATCACGCCGGCGATAAAGGTAAAGGGCGGCACCAGACCGGCGATATCATCCGGTTCAGGCTTCAGGATGGTCTGCCGGCGCGTGACGGAATTGTAGAGGCTCTCCTGGTCGTGCAGAATTCCCTTGGGTTTGCCGGTCGAACCGGAGGTGTAGACGACCACGGCCGGAGTGTCCTCCGGCACTTCCCGGTATTCGGCTTTCTGCGGCCAGGACAGAATCTCCTCCAGCATGGTCGGGCGGATGATGATCTTCGCGCCGACGTTCTCCGCCGTGTAAGCGATCCGGTCCTCCGGATAGCCGGCATCCATGGGAACCGCGCCGAAACCGAACAGGAAACAGGCGGCTTCCACGATGATATAGGGAACGGACTTCGTCAGCGCGATGACCGCATAATCCCCGGTGTCCATCCCCTGGGACCGAAGATAGCCGGCGACGGAGGAAGCCCTGTCATAAAGCTCCGAATAGGTCAGGCTGTTCCTGCTTCCGGAGTCAACGATCGCTCTCCGGTCCGCATGGGCCCGCATGGATTCATAAAGAAGGCGCTGGATGGTGTTCATAATGCTCCTCCGGCTTCTTTGTTTCTGACGCACAACGCAATGTTCCGATACCGGGATTATACTCTCACGGACCGGTTCTGTCCATGGAAACCGGATCGGTTCCGCAGCATTCATAAGCGGAATTGACAGGAAACAGACCGGGGCATAAAATAGCGACCGGAAAGGAGCAGAAAAAGATGAACAAACTGTCCCTGTGCGGCCCCTGGACCATGACCGGCGAGGACGGACGGCGTTTTCAGGCTTCCGTTCCCGGCACGGTGCTGGGCACGCTGCTGGAAAACGGCGCGATCCGTGATCCCTACGATGAAATGAACGAAACGGCGGCCTGTGCGCAGACGGAAACAACCTGGCACTTTGAGCGGGAGTTTTCCGTGACCGCGAAACAACTGGGCGCGGCCTATGCGGATCTGGTGTTTGAAGGACTGGATACGCTTGCGGAGATCGAGCTCAACGGCAGGACGGCGGCCCGGACAGACAACATGCACCGCACCTGGCGGATTCCGGTGAAGGATCAGCTGAAGCCGGGGATCAATCGTCTGAAGGTCACCTTTTTTCCGGCGCTGGCGGAGATCCGCCGGGCGGCGGAGGAAAACCCGGATATTACCTATACCGGCGGCAGTGAGCTTCTCTGGACCGGAGCCATCCGGAAAGCACATTATATGTTCGGATGGGACTGGGGTCCCTGTCTGCCGGATGCCGGGATCTGGCGGCCATGCCGACTGGAGTTTTACGACAGCCGGATCGGGGATCTCCGGATCCGGCAGGAACACAAGGCGGGGGAAGTGACCGTTTCGGTCACGGTGGAAACCGGGGCGGAACGAATGGAGGCAACACTGCTGGATCCGGAGGGCGGCATCACGGCGGAAGGTGCGGCGGTGTCCGGTGAAACACTGCGCCTGCACGTTCAGGAACCGAGGCTGTGGTGGCCGAACGGCCTGGGTGGCCAGCCGCTGTACACGCTGAAGGTTCGGGCGGTGACAGGAGACAACATCGAGGATGAACGGACGCTTCGCCTGGGGCTCAGGACGATCACCGTGTCCCGGAAAAAGGATGAATGGGGCGAAAGCTTTTCTTTCTGCTGCAACGGGACGGATTTCTTTGCCATGGGCGCGGATTATATTCCCGAGGACAACCTGGTTACGCGGATGAACCGGGAGAGGACAGCCCGGCTGCTACGGGATTGCAGGGACTGCTATTTCAACACGATCCGCGTCTGGGGAGGCGGGATCTATCCTTCAGATGATTTTTACGACCTGTGCGACGAGTACGGGCTGGTGGTCTGGCAGGACCTGATGTTTGCGTGCAATACCTATAAGATGACAGAGACGTTCCGGGAGAATATCCGGCGGGAAGCAAAGGACAACCTGCGCCGGATCCGCCATCACGCGTCCCTCGGCCTGATCTGCGGCAACAATGAGATGGAAACGGCCTGGATCGAATGGGGAAACGTGCGGGAACAGCCTGAAAGCCTGAAAAAGGACTATCTGGAACAGTTTGAGAGCGTCCTGCGGGAAGTTTGCGAACAGGAGGCGCCGGACAGTTTCTACTGGCCGTCCTCTCCATCGTCGGGCGGCGGGTTTGACCAGCCGAATGACCTGGACCGGGGTGACGTACACGACTGGTCCGTCTGGCACGGCAGAAAACCGTTTTCCGACTTTGAGGAGCGCTTTCCCCGGTTCTGCTCGGAATTCGGGTTTGAATCCTTTCCTTGCATGGATACGCTGAACACATTTGTACATGACGAGCGGGAGATGAATCCGTTTTCGCGGGTGATGGAAAGTCATCAGAAATGCCGCAGCGGCAATGCCACGATGCTCTATTACCTGTCCCAGACCCTGCGCTATCCCTTCTCCATGGAGAAGCTTGTTCACGCAAGCCAGTGGCTCCAGGCGGAGGCAATCCGGGCGGGGGTTGAGCACTGGCGCAGGAACCGGGGGCGCTGTATGGGCGCGATCTACTGGCAACTGAACGACTGCTGGCCGGTGGCCAGCTGGTCCAGCATCGATTCCATGGGCCGGTGGAAAGCGCTGCAGTACGAATCGGCGCACTTTTTCGCGCCGGTGGCTGCGAGTCTGAAAAAAGAAGAGAGCGGGTTCAGCGTCTGGGTGACGAACGAAACCCGCCGGGAATTCCGGGGAACGGCAGTGTGTATCTGCCGGGATGAGAAGGGGCTGAAATGCGGTGAAGCGCGGACAGCAGTCCGGTGTTCACCGCTGAGCACGGTCCGGATCGGAGCGATCCGGACTCCGGCCGGGACAGACTGCCCCATCGGCCAGGTCCTGCTGGTAGATGAAAACGGCGCGACAGTGAGCGAAAGGGAAGCCCTCGCTGTTTTGCCGAAGTATTTTCCTTTTGAACGGCCGGATATCCGGATCCGCTGCGACGGCGATCAGATATCCCTGACCGCAGATGCTTTCTGTATGGGCGTGGAGCTCCAGGCACGGGATGCCCGGTTTTCCGACAACTGGTTTGCGCTGTATCCGGGCGAGACCCGAACCGTCCGGGCAGACCGGAAACTGACGCAGGAAGAGATCCGACTGCACTGGATTGAATGAGCGGAAATACCGGCAGTGTCGGTTTCCGCCATTGTGCCTGTCTTTATACACGGTTCAGATCAGGGTTTTTTCCCAGCGGTTTGACGGCGATAACCTCGTCTCCGTCCCATTCGCCGGTCTCCCGGAAACCAAAGGCCGCATACAGGGCTTTGGCAGCGGTGTTTTCCGGCTCATAGGAAAGCCAGCAGAGCTCGGCCGGGCCGCAGGGCTGCGTGGCGATGAAGTCAAGGATCAGCCTCATGGCAGCCTTCCCGTAGCCTTTTCCCTGGTACCGCCGGTCGATCATAAACCGCCAGAGGTTATAGCTGTTCTGCGCGACCGCCGGGGCATCCTCCCAGGAATCGTCGGTGCCGTAACCGATCATGCAGAAGCCGACCGGGGTCTCTTGGTCATAGATCCCGAAGGGGAAAGCATGGCCTCCCGATGTCAGCGCGATATAAGCCTCGATGATACTGACGTCATTTGCAGCAACGAAGCTCTTTTGATCATCGCCGACAGTCAGTTTGAGAATTTTCCATATATTGTTTCCGCTGATCCTTTCCAGACGGATCATGATCGCTCATCTGCCTTTATTGTCTGTTTGTTTTTTGCCGGGGGAAACGCGACCGGGATCAGCGGCCTGAAGCCGGCCGGATCTTCAGGGTTCTCAGGTACACTTTCTGTTCCGGCGTGATCCGGTAGCTCTCCAGGCTTTTCTGAATCGCTTTGTTATGGGTCCAGATGGCGAGCTTCCTTTCCTCCAGGTATGGAAGGACGGCGTCATACTGTTTCGCCAGGGCCGTTGCAAAATACCAGGCGATCATCATGTTGATATAGTATTCTTCGGACCGGACGGCCGCTACCCATTCCACACAGACGGGATCGAACCGCTCGTCCAGAAAATGCTGCATGAGCATGCCGATCGCAAACCGGACCGTGTAAACCCTGTCCGACCGGATCCATTTCCGGACATACGGAAGCAGCTTCTCCGGTGATTTTTTGAATGCTTTCGGAGAAAGCTGATCGCAGGTGGCCCAGTTGTCGATATACGGAAGAAAGGCTTCAACCTGTGCAACGCATGTGTCAAAATCTTTTTCCAGGGAGATCACAAAGGCGTGCAGCTGGTCTTCATCGAAGTATCGGTGCGGAAGGGATGACAGGAACGAGGCTGCTCCCGGATCCCTGGCCAGCTCCTTCGCTAAAGCACGGAGCGCCGGCGTCCGGACACCGATGATCCGGTCCGCCGACACTGTCGGGATGATCCGTACCTGCATGGCCGCATAGCCTGTATCCTGCAAACGGAATAATTCTGCTGTGATCGTATCCATTCTTTGCTCCCATCGATTTCCGGAATATTCGGCGGTTTCAGCTTACACGATGCAGGTTTTTCGGTCAAGCCTTTCCAATTGTCCGCCGAAGATGCTGAAACCGATGGGTTTTATTGTTCGGTCAGGCGGAAGGGGAAATGGTATCTTTCCGGATCCAGACGCGCATTTCACCGGGGTCGCGGTTTGCCCAGGCGTAGTACGGGATCCAGGTCAGGGAGACCGGCGCGGAGGCAATGGCCTTTTCGGAACTGTAAAGCGTGTCGCCCCAGCCCGCGTCGCTTTCCCGGATGCCGGGGGTAGTGATCTCCATGATCCCTCCCAGCTTTTCCGGCTTCCATTTGACCCGGCAATCCTCCGGACGGACAGCCCCGAGCCGGAGAAGATGGAGATCCTTTCCGTTGTCCGGTTCCTCGAGGCAATAAACCAGGGGGCCGCGGGTCACGGCGACCTTTCCGGCATCCTCGTAAACCCGGGGATTGGCGGAAACGAAGGAAACGGGCATATCCAGGGAGAGCTCCAGACGGTCCCCCGGATTCCAGGTGCGGGAAAGGGTAAGGTATCCATCAGTAAGGTCCGGGGTAACCGCCCGGTCGTTCAGTTTCAGCGTCCAGGAGGAACACCAGGCCGGGACGCGCAGGTTCAGTGTAAATGAGACCGGCGTTTCCGGCGTGACGGTGACGGAGATGGCCCCGCTCCAGGGATAATTGGTTTCCGTCTTCAGGGAAACCGGTGTTCCGCCCACGGAAAGTTTCAGATCACCGCCGGTATAGAGATGCAGATACAGCGCATCTCCGCGGACGGACGCGATATAATCCTCCAGGGAGGAAACGAGGCGGATGACATTCGGCGGGCAGCAGGCACATCCGAACCACTTCTGCCGTTCCACCTTCACATGGTGTTTGCCGTGATCCTTGAGGGAGGCTTCGGGAAGGACCTCGAGCGGATTGACGTAGAAAAAGCTGCGGCCGTCCAGCTGCATACCGGAAATGACGCCGTTGTAAAGGGCACGTTCCATGACGTCGGCGTACTCCGCTTTCGGCTCCAGGGAAAGCATGCGCCGGGCAAAAAAGACCAGGCCGATGGCGGCGCAGGTTTCCCCGTAGACCGTATCGTTGGGCAGGTCGTAATCAAAGGTGAACGCCTCGCCGTATTCGGAGGAACCGATGGAGCCGGTGATGTACATCCGGCGGGAAACCACGCTGCGCCAGAGACGGCGGCAGGAGTCTGCCAGGGAGGAGTCCCCGGTTTCCCTGGCAACGTCGGCCATGCCGGAATAAAGGTACATGGCACGGACGGCGTGTCCTTCCGCGTCCTCCTGCTCGCGGACCGGCTTGCCGGCCTGGTAGTACTGATAGCGGAAGTAACTGTCCTTCCAGTAAAATTTATTCCCGTTGCGCTTGTCTTCTTCCTCGAAGAAGAGGGGGGAACGGCCCCGCTGGTCCACGAAATAGCGGGCAAGGTTCAGGTGCTTCGGATTCCCGGTCACCTGATACAGGCGCATGAGAGCCATTTCGATGACGGGATGGCCGGGATAGCCCGGAAGCTTGCCTTCTTCCGCGCCGAGGACGGAATCGATGTGGTCGACCAGGCGGATGACAGCGTCCAGGAGGACGCGCTTGCCGGTCACCTGGTAATAAGCAACAGCCGCTTCGATCATATGGCCGGCGCAATAAAGCTCATGGTTGTCCTTCAGATTGGTCCAGCGCTTGTCCAGGCCGTTGATGATATAGTACGTATCCAGGTAGCCGTCTGGCTGCTGTGCGGCGACGACTTCCTCAATGGCACCGTCGACGATCTTTTCCAGTTCGGGATCCGGATACCAGCGGAGGGAAAAGGCGGCGCCTTCGATCCACTTGGCGATATCGCTGTCCTGGAAGATGAAACCGGCATGTTCTCCCTGCATTTTGCCGGCGGCGATGCGGAAGTTCCGCATACAGCGGCTGGGCTCGGCGCCGGGGATCTCATCGTTGAGGGCTTTCCACTGGTAGGGGATGCCTTCGCGGCGGACCGTCTCACGCACACGGAACCAGAACGGGTCCTCGATGCGGGTCTGTTCCAGAGTCAGAATCGATTTATCCATATTTGCGGGTCTCCTGTTCTGTAGTTTCCAAAGGGACCGGGAACGTACCGTCCGGTCCGGGATCAGCCCTTGACGCCGGTCAGCACGATTCCCTCAATGAAGTATCGCTGCCCGATGGCGAAGAGCAGAACGGCCGGCACGACCATCACCAGGGATGCGGCCATGATATAGTTCCATTTGGACGCATAGGCTCCGCGCAGGGAAAGAATCCCGAGCGCAAGCGTAAACTTGTTGTCGCTGCGCAGATAGATCAGCGGTCCCTGGAAATCATTCCAGTAGAACATGAAGGTGAAGATGGCGACGGTGATCATGATCGGAGCGCAGAGCGGGACCAGGATCTTCAGGAAAATCTGCAGCCTGGAAGCACCGTCGATCATGGCCGACTCATCATATTCCCGGGGGAGTGTGCGCATGAACTGGCGCATGAGGAAAACATTGGCAGCGCCTCCACCGCACCAGGCGGCGAGATAGAAGGGCGTGTAGGTATTCGTAGCGCCGATGAAGGAATAGGTGAGGTAGAGCGGGATCAATACGACATGCCCGGGGAGGATCATGGCGCCGATGGTCAGGGCAAACCAGATTTTCTTTCCCGGGAACCTCAGCCGGCCGAGGGCATAGCCTGCCATGGAAGAGGTGAGTACGGTGCCGATGACACAGGGAACAAGAATTTTCATGGTGTTGGTGAAATACATCAGCGCTTCAAAATTCTGGAAGGTTTTGACGTAGTTGTTCCAACGCCAGGTGCTGGGGAAGAAGCGCGGCGGGAAGACGAAGATCTCCGCGTTGCTCATGAGGGAGGAACGGAGCATCCAGTACAGCGGCACGATACATACGGCCGTACCCGCAAGGAGTATCACGTAAAGGATCATGGTTGCGGGGCGGAGCTTTTTCCGTTTCCGGGGCAGATTAATCCCTGTCATCCGTAATACACCTTCTTTCCAAAGAACCGGAAAATAATCAGCGTGAAAACCGCCAGTACAAGGAAAACAATCCAGGCCAAAGCGCTGGCGTATCCGAATTCGTTATACTGGAATGCATCCCGGTAGATCAGGTAGTTAACGAAGAGGGTCGCGTTGTTCGGGCCTCCTTCGGTCATCACATAGGAATTGGTAAAGGTCATGAAACCGCCGATGACACCCATAAGCGTATTGTAAAACAGAACGGGGGAGATCATCGGGATGGTGATATGGATGAACTTGGACCAGACGCCGCCCCCATCGATCTCCACTGCTTCCAGCAGGGAAGGAGGCACATTGGCAAGCCCGGAAAGATAGATTACCATCGGTGCACCGCAGGCCCAGGCGCTCATGAGTACCAGGGAAGGAACGGCGCTGCTTTCCGCGTAAATCCATTTGCTGGTCGGCAGGCCGAGCGCTTTCAGGAAAGCGTTGAAGAGACCGAAATCCGGGTTGAACATCCACATCCACAGGAGGCAGGAGGCGACCGCGGGAACGATGGAGGGGATATAGAACACGGTGCGGAAGAAGGTCTTTCCATGCAGGTGTTTGCTGTTCAGCAGGAGAGCAATAGCCAGAGCAGTCAGCTGTGTCGCAATGACCGAGCCGAAAGCATAGAGCAGGGTGGCTTTGATGGACTTCCAGAAGAAGAAATCCTCGGTCAGGAGCTTTACATAGTTCTGGAAGCCGACAAAATTGGCTGTACCGAAAACGCTCTGGTCCGTAAAGGAAATATACAGGCTGTAAACAAACTGCCCGTAAGTCAGAAACACGATGCCAAGCAGCAGGGGCAGCATGAACAAATAGCCGGCGATGGCTTCATTTCTCCGCATGACCGAGAAATGACGGCGCTTTGGCGCGGCGATAACACTGCTGATGCTCTCATTGCTCATCCGGTTCACATCCTTCCGTCAGGGAGAAGGGATTGTGGGGGCCTGAAGCCCCCACAATACCTGAATGCGGTTGATCACTGAAGACTGGCCAGGTAGTCACTCATAACCTTGTCCAGTTCTCCTCGGATGCCTTCCATGGCTTCCTTTGCGGTCTGGGTTCCCAGGAGCACGTTGTCCAGGGCGGGGATATAGAGATCCTCAAGCTGCTGGACACAACCGTAGGTGAAGTAGGCCGACGGATGGGTGTTTTTCAGCGCCCAGTCGATGCATGCTTCACGGTAATGCGCAGGATGTACGCCTTCCGTGATCCATTTGCTGATCAGCGCTTCATCGGTGTACCACTCCTCGGAAACGGGCATCCACAGACCGGAGGTGATGAAGTTCATGACGAAGTCAGTGTTCATGATATAGGAAGCCAGCAGGAGAGCTTCTTCATAATGCTTGGTATCGCGGAAGACCACGACCGGGGTACCGGTGTTGGCGGTCTTGGGCTCCTTGAAGTAGGGCAGGACGCCGACGTCGTAGGTGATGCCGTCCTCTTCAGCGGCGATCGCCATGGACTGGAAGTTCCACTGGCCGCTGATCACCATGGCGCAGGAATTGCTGAGGAAGCAGGCGCTCATGTCCATATTGTTCGCGGCATCCTCTGCAGAGGGCATGACATGCTCCACATTCACGAGGTCCGCGATGGCCTGGAACACTTCCACGGCGGCGTCATCGTACAGGGCGATGCCCTTGCCATCTTCGGTGAACAGGCCTGTGCCGTTGGAGTAGAGGAAGGACTCGTAAACATAGTCGCGGTCGTCCATCTTCACAGCGTAGGTCCGGATGTTCTTCTCATCGAAGCCCTCCTCACCGGGATGCTTGCCGTTGACGTCAACAGTGAGTTTTCTGCAGACATCGACGAATTCTTCCCAGGTCCAGGCGTCTTCCGCTTTGGACGGAGGATAGGGAATGCCCATCTGGTCAAAGTAGGTGGGGTTATAGAAGATCATGACCACTTCATCCGCCACGGAAACGCCGACAACATTGCCGTTTTTGTCAATGAACTTGTTGCTGTCCATTTTGGCATCCACATTTCCGCTCTGGAGGGCGGGAGTCAGATCCTTCAGCATGCCTTCATTAGCCCACTGGACGACGATCGGCTCGGAGAGATAACCGACATCCGGGAGCTCATTGGCGGCGGCCATGGTGGTCATCTTGGTCACATAATCCTCGGGAGTGTAGAGGTATTCGACCTTGATGCCGGTTTCCTCCGTGAAACGGGCGAGGGCGCCTTCCAGGATCTGTTTTTCGGCGGCATCTCCCCAGGAGGAGAAGGTCAGGGTGATCTCTTCCTCGGCGAGCGCGGGAAGCGCTGTCAGGAGGAGGCACAGCGACAGGAGTACACAGAGCAGCTTCTTCATTTTTTTTTCCTCTCTTTCTGTTTTCCGTTTTTCGACACCCCTGCCTGCGGGATCCGGCCGGGCTGTCTGACTGATACCAGTATAGCAGTGGTTATTAACCTATGACAGGGTTTGAATAAGGGAAAAGGTTTCTGTTTCCGGCTTATTCCGCGATTAAAATGATTAAGATAATCAATTAGCGGTTTCGTTCCGGTCGGATCCGGAAGCGTACAGGTTCCGGTAGGCGGAGGGAGTCAACCCCTCGTATTTCAAAAAGGAAGTGCTGAAGAATTTGGCGTTGGTATAGCCGCAATCCTCAGCGATTTCACGGATGGACCTGAAACCGGACAGGAGCTCCTTTTTTGCGCGCTGAATGCGAAGACGGTGGATATACTGCCGGAAGGAGCAGGAAACCTGACGGTGCAGCAGACGGGAAAGATAATCCTCGCTGTAACCGAGGGCCCGGGAGACATCCGGGAGGGTCAGCGGCTCACAGCAATGGAGATGGATATACTCCAGCAGGCTGGTCACAACGGCGGTCGGGTGTGCCCGGTGAGGATCATCCTGCAGGGAAAGCAGAAGAGCCGAGAGCATATAATCACAGAGATCCGAAAACGGGGAGAGACCTTCGCTTTCCCGGAGCAACTGATGAAAACCGTAGGAGAAGCGGTTGAATGCGGGTTCGGAAAGAAGGGCGGGCAACGGACCGAGCCGGGCCTGGACGGCGTCCGGACTGACGGCGCTGCGGAAACGGATCCAGTACCAGCGGCTTCCCCTGTCAGCCCCGGAAACGTCCGGCAGGGAAACACCGGGCGGCAGCAGGTGAATCTGCCGCTGCGGAATACAGCCGTACGCCCCGGGTTCGGAACCGGTTTCCCGAACGGCCAAGAGAAGGGAATCCGGGACGGAGCCGGGCATGTTCCGCCGGCCGGGAAACGGGCCCTGCCCAGCAGACAGGAAACGGGCCGGAAGGCTGACTGACATGATTTCGCTGGCCATAAATCACACGCTCCTGAGAAAAGGATGGACCATCTGATTTGTTTCGCTGCGCTTATTGTAATATGGTATAAGCTGAAAATCAAGTTAAAAATGCAGAAAAAGATGATTAATATGATTAATATTTTTTTGTTAAATTCACAAAAAGTATTGAAAACCGATGGCAAACAGGGTATGATGAAGACGGTGATTTGATGATTACGATCAATGATATCGCACAGGCGCTGAATCTGTCGACGGCTACGGTTTCCAACGCCCTGACCGGGAAGGGAAGGGTGAGCGAAGCTAATCGCCAGGCGATCATCGATAAGGCCAATGAAATGGGATACGATTTTGGCCGGCTCCGGTTGACTCCACAGCGGAAGACTGTCGCGGTGTTTATGGAAAGCCTCGCGATCCCGTTCTGCTGCAAAATTGCGGAGGGGGTGAGCCGCGCGGCTGAATACTCGGGGTACCGGGCCGTTTTGTACAACCTGGACCTGCTGTATGAAAACGATGATTATAACACTCCGCGGGAGCGGGTACGGAGAAAGATGGAAGAGATCCTGCGCCATGTGGACAGCGGGATCATCGGGGCGGTCTACATTTCCCAGTATCCCAGGGACGTGACCGGTGTGATTCCGGTGGTGCCCTTTCCGGTAATCTATGCCTACTGCTATACGAACGACGGGGCGCCGAGTGTAAACACCGATGATCAGCAGGGAGCCTATATAGCGGTGCAGGAACTGATCTCCCTGAGAAAGAAACGGATTGCCATGATCAGCGGCCCGATCAATTCCATCCCGATGACGAAACGCCTCTCCGGTTATCAGCGGGCACTGATTGACGCTGGGCTGCCGGTGGATCTGCGGATGGTCGTGACCGGCGACTGGGATATCGAACGCAGCTGTGAACGAATGACAAAGCTGCTGCAGCTGGATCCGCCGCCGGACGGGGTATTCTGCCAGAGCGATCACATCGCGCTGGGCGTATGCAAAGCGATCAGGCAGGCGGGGAAAAGCATTCCCGGGGATATCGCGGTCGTCGGATTTGACAACTATGATTTCGCTTCATTTGTATCCCCTTCGCTGACGACCATCGACCAGCCGCTTGAAAAGATCGGCAGGGTCGCTTTCTCCCAGTTGAAGAAGATCGTTGACCGGGAGGAGATCGAAGAGCGAAGCGTATTGCTGGATGCCCGCCTGATCCGGAGGGAGTCGACATAATGATACCTGAAACTGTTGTGATACAGGAATGATGACAAACGATGCAATGCTCCGGCATCTGCTGGATCTGTGCCGGAAAAGCGAGAGAACAGGGACGTGGCAGTATTCAGCGTTCCTGTCTCCGGCGGAACAGGATGACCTGCTCTCCTGTGCTGATGCCGCAAGGTATTCTTTTTTCCTGACCGGCGGATATGAAGGCGCGGAGCGGAAGATCCTGGCTGCCGGAAACGAAACGGAACAGGGGCCGCCTGAGGTGCCGGTCTCCGTGATTGCTGTGGCGCCAAAGTCGGCAAAATTCGCGGAAGAACTGACACACCGGGATTATCTGGGGGCGATCCTGGGGCTTGGAATCGAACGCGGCCTGATCGGCGATATCATCGTCCGGGATAAACACGCCTGGTTCTTCTGCCTTTCCTCAGCGGCGGAAATGATCACATCTTCTCTGGTCCAGGTGCGCAGGACGGCCGTCACAGCAGCTGTGACAACGCCGGACGTGCCGGAACTGCAGCCAAGATATATGCCGCTGCGCCTGAATGTGGCATCGGAGCGCCTGGACGCGGTCACGGCTGCCTTTGCCGCCTGCTCCCGGGCGCAGGCGGAGAAACTGTTCAGCGCGGAGAAGGTCTTTGTGAACGGCCGGACGGTGACGGACCGGAGCACCCGCCTGAAGGAAGGAGATGCGCTGTCTGTCCGGGGCTTCGGGAAGGCTGTTTACGATGGGATTGAATACGAGACAAAAAAGAACAGGCTCTGGGTCAGGCTCCGGAAACTGATCTGAAGAAGCAGGATTTTCCGGATCCGGTAATGTGTCGCCGGTTATAGAAAAGGGGCCATCCGATTTTCAGAAATCCGGATGGTCCCTTTGCTTTCAGCGATCCGCTGCCTTCAGGGATTCAGCGGAGGAAGCTCATGGATGTCATAGGTTTCGTAATAAATCTCGAAAGCGGTTTCTTTATCTCCGGACAGTTCGATCAGCGCGCCGGCCTGGAACATGGGAGACAGGGTTCCGGAAGGCGCATGCCAGGCGGCGTTGGAAACCACCGGCATGATTTCCTTTCCGGCGTCCTCTGCCTGCAGGATTGCCTCCGCGTTAAAGAGCAGGGTACCGGTCGCAATGTGGTAGTCACTGGAAACAATTGCCAGCTGTTTCACCTGCGGATACTGTTCCGTCAGGATCTTCCAGGTGAAGATCGCATTTTGTGCGGTGGTCAGCGACTGGTCTTCCACGATCACCCGCTGCGCATCGATGCCGGTTGCAATCAGCCAGTCAGCCATTCTGCCGGCTTCCGTAACGTCCGGATTTTCTGCCGCGGTTCCGCCGCCGGTGCAGACGATCAGGGCATGGGGGTACTTCTCCGCGCTGGCTTTTGCGACTTTCAGCCTTTCAATCAGCTCGTCCTTCATGCTGCCGTCCGGATTCAGCTGGAAGCCAAGAACCACCAGACACAGCTCATCCGTCTCCGGCAGACCGTCGGGAAGAATACCTTCATGAATCTCCGGATCGGTATTCACGGTTTTCCAGAGGTTCATGATCTTTTTCCACTTCGCTTCCGCCGCCGGATCGGCTTTGTGCAGATCATCCAGCAATTCCGAAGTTTTCTGTTCCGCCTCGGCGCCGTAGGTGCCGTAATAAACCACCAGTTCCTCAACAACTGTCCGGATATGCTCCGCCCGGACAGTGAACGCAGAAAACGGCGTAAACAAAGTAATCATGATACAGAACAATATCCATTGCCGTGCATGTCTTCTCAGATGCCTATTCATAGCTGGCCTCCCGTGTTTTTCGGTTTCTGAATACTAATCCTTTCGCCGGTCATGCCCATATTCCCTGCAGGCTGCCGGCAGCATCGGGATTGACTTCACTGTTCTTCCGTAGTATATGAAAGTGGATCAAAAAACAGGAGTTCAGGAGAAACAACATGATTTGCCTGAAAAAAGCCAACCCGGAAGATCTCGAAAAGGAATGGCTGTTTGTCCGGGAAATGCCGGAGGATGAAAACGGACTGACCAACGCCTGGCACGGGGTTTCCCGGGAAGACTTTGAGAACGAAGCGCTTCCTTCCATGCTGAAGTTCGCGGAAGGCAGGGAGCTTCCGGAAGGATACGTGCCGGAAACTTTCTTTTTCCTGTGGAGGGACGATGAGATTGTTGGCCAGTTCCGGATCCGCCATTATCTTTGTGAATCGCTGCGCACCGGCGCAGGGCATATCGGCTATTTTATCGCAAAACCATTCCGCGGGCAGGGTCTGGGAACAGAAGGCCTGCGCCTGACGCTGGAGGAAGCGCATTCCATTGTGCCGGAAGAAGAGATTTATCTTCGGGTCAACCTGGATAATCCCGCATCCCTGCATGTGATGCTGAACAACGGCGGCAGGATTGTCAGCCAGGATGAAGCGCATTATTTTGTCCGGATTCCGAATCCGGGGAAAGGCAGATAGTCAAATTTTCTCTGCCATTGGAAGAAAGTTCGGATCGTTTTTTGGCAGGCATGCCGTGTAAAGCATATACTGTCAACAGGAATCAGGTTTCAGTGACTGTTATTCTTCTGCTGCTTTCAGGAAAGCTGTACTGACCACCGCATAAAGGATATATGTGATGAGCGTGCCGAAGCAGACATCTGACAGGAAATGATTTGTCATGTGAATGCGGTTATAGCCGTAGACCGCTACAAACAGGCAGGCGATAACAAAGGCGAACAGGTTTTTCTTTGAATTCCGGATCTTCATTACGTCCGTGAGCATCGGCAGGGAGAACATCATGCTGGCAATAGTCATGTTACCGCTGGGCCAGCTCTTGAAATTATCATTGCTGCCTGCCAGGTTCGGAATCATTTGCCACCAGTTCCTGTATTCAGAAGCGGGATCCTCCAGGGTGATCAGATACTTGTAGCGTGGGCGGGATGCCACCTGCTTGAGCCACAGGTTCACATTATCCGCCGCGATTCCGGCGATCAGGATGGCAGCGCCTACCGCAATCAGTTTATCAGGGTCCGCACGATCCAGAAGCCGGATTACCACGAAGGGTACCCAGGCATACAGCACGGCCCAGAACAGCCAGCTTAATACGGAGAGGAAGGCACCGGATTTGCCGGCTGTGTATCCGAACAAAGCACGGACAGTTTTGCCGTTATAACTGTTGGAGTAATAGACCGCCATAAAGCATCCCAGCAGAAGAAGGACCCAGGCCAGCAGACGGAACCTGTCGCCCTTTGCTTTCAGTCCGACGTACAGGCAGGCGCCGGCAGCCGGATACAGGCAGTAGGAAAAGAAAGAACCGTAGGTGGCAAAGAAGGCCCCGAGATCTGTTTTGTTGGCCAGAGCCACGTTGATGTCATAATCGTGGAATGAACCCAGGATGATGCCGAGGATACATACTGCAGCAACTCCGCAAAAGCAGCCTGCCGGCATGGCCATAACCGTTTTTTTCTTCATGTTTGCCTCCTTGTGAAATATATAACAGTTATGTGAGATATGTCTTGTCTCTTTATTCAGCTGTCTGTTCCGGACTCTCTCACCTGCATAATAATCTCTTACCCCTTATTATGTCAATTCGACATTCCGGTCTGTCCCTGTCTGCTTTCCGCGAAAAATCGCATATAACAGGGCGGTATATCGGAAAACAGACGGAGTGATGAAAGTCGGGCGCAGGCGCAGTTGGCATGGCTTTTCGCGAGGACCTGCCATGGTCACGGTTGACTAAATCAATTACAGAGTTTATATTTATTTATGAAAAAATAAAACGTGACATTTTTCCGTTTGCGACATGGAAAGCATTGATGAAGTTGCAGGGACGGTTTTTGTGCGGGAGTTTATCCTGGACAGCGGAGAATCCGTATGATGGAGGGAAGCCCTGACGCACAGGATGCTGTCTGTCAGAATCGGAGAAAACGTCAACCGACCGGTGAACAGGAGGAAAGAATTGAATGAAAACGTTTTTAGGAATCATACCTTCAAGATATCAGTCAAGCAGGTTTCC
>JAEEGL017065526.1_pt1 | contig 26290 bp, 16 predicted proteins | sample 9134231 | NCBI WGS metagenome assembly JAEEGL01 (sample SAMN16246548, study PRJNA631951) | gut metagenome | biome: gut microbiome; feature: rumen; material: fiber-attached | host: Bos | place: Iran: Karaj | collected 2018-10
ACTTTTGTGAGTGAAATAAACGAAACGTCGATAGATACGGTCTGTACTTTCTCCGGGATCTGCCCGGCTGTCACGTAGCGGATGTTCGTCTGTTCCATCGAAACAACCCGCGGATCGCTCCTGAGCTTCCATGCGAGCTGGTTCGTACCCGAATCGATCGCATAAACACGCACGGCTCCGTTCTGGAGCATGCAGTCCGTAAAACCGCCCGTCGAAGAGCCGACATCCATGCAGACTCTGCCTTCAAGCAGAACATGCCAAAGCTCTACTGCCTTTTCAAGCTTAAAACCTCCGCGGCTGACATACTTGCTCGCGATTCCTTTAAGCTCGATCTCGCAGTCTTCTTTGACCATCGTTCCGGCCTTGTCCTCTCGGACACCGTTCACGAACACGTTACCGGCCATGATATAAGCTTTTGCCTTTTCTCTCGAGTCCGCCAGTCTTCTTTCAACGACCAGCACATCAAGTCGTACCTTACCGGCCATATTGAATCAGTCCTTTATCTGTCCCATGACTATGTCAACCGCCGCTGCAACGGCCTTGTCGATGCCTGCGGGATTCTTTCCGCCTGCCTGAGCCATGTTCGGGCGTCCGCCTCCGCCGCCTCCTACGAGTACAGCTGCCTCTTTGATAAGGTTGCCGGCATGAGCACCCTTCGCGATCGCTCTATCTGTTGCCATAGCAAGCAGGCATGCCTTGCCGTCGATCGAGGAAGCAAGGAACACAACGCCTTCGCCGATCTGAGCCTTGAGCTTATCACCAAGATCTCTGAGACCGTTCATATCAACATCCTTAACGCTTGTCGAGATCAGCTTTACACCCTTGCAGTCAACCGTCTTGTCTGACATATCACCGAGCTTCGCACTATTGAGCTTGGCCTTAAGCTTCTCGTTCTCGGACATGAGTGCTTTGATCTCTTCCTGCATTGAAGCAACCTTGGCGGGAAGCGAGGCGATGTCGGACTTTGCAGCAGCAGCTGCTGCGTAAAGGATATCCTCTTCTTTCTGATAATGCTCGGCAACGTGCCTGCCCGTGATGGCTTCTATTCTTCTGACACCTGCAGCAACACCGGATTCCGAAAGGATCTTGAATGCTGCGATGTCGCCTGTGTTCTTAACATGTGTACCGCCGCAAAGCTCTTTTGAGAAGTCACCCATCGAAACAACTCTGACAGAGTCGCCGTACTTCTCGCCAAAGAGTGCCATGGCACCGGTCTTCTTGGCCTCGTCGATGCTCATCACATCGGTCGTAACCTGAAGATCCTGCTCGATCTTGTCGTTAACGATAGCCTCAACCTTTGCGATCTGCTCTTTGGTTAAGCCCTGCCCGTATGAGAAGTCGAAACGTGTTCTCTCGGGATCCTGGAAAGATCCGGCCTGATGAGCGTCGTTTCCGAGTACTTCGCGGAGCGCTGCCTGCAGAAGGTGTGTTGCCGAGTGGTTTCTGCAGGTCTTGGCACGGTTTTCTTTATCAACATTAAGCGAAACTTTATCAGAATTCTTAAGTCTTCCCGATACAACCTTGCCGACATGTGCTGTTCTTCCGCCCGCAACATGGATCGTCTCCGTAACAACGAACTTCGATCCGTCGTTCCCAAGGATCTCTCCGATATCGCCTACCTGGCCGCCCATTGTTCCGTAGAAGGTCGTCTTGTCTGTGATGATCGTTCCTTCCTGTCCCTCTTTGAGTTCGCCCACGAGTGCGCCTTCCGATGCGATAGCAACAACCTTGCCGTCACATCCGAGTGCGTCGTAACCGAGGAAGGAAGTGGTGATCGACTCGTCAAGAGAATCAAACACGCTTGATGTATCCTTCTGTGAGAAGCTCTTGCCTTTTCTTGCAAGCTCCTTCTGATCGTTCATGGAAGCCTCAAAGCCCCTTTCATCTACAGTAAGGCCTTCTTCGCCTGCCATCTCGACTGTGAGCTCAAGCGGGAATCCGAATGTATCATAGAGGTAGAATGCCTCTTTGCCGTTCACTGTCTTGTCGCCCGACTCCTTCTTGGCACCCAGGATCTTGGTGAGCTCCTTCATGCCGTTCTCAAGTGTACTCTCGAAACGCTCGATCTCTTTCTTCAGCTCGTCGAGCACGAAAGAACGTGCCGTAACAAGGTTCGGATAGCTTTCGCTGTAGATCTCGTCAATGTATATGGCTGCGCACTTGATGAGGTCGTCCCTCTTGATGCCGACAACACGTGCATGTCTTACGGCACGACGGATAAGTCTTCTGAGGACGTAGCCGGGGCCTGCGTTCGAAGGTGTGAGCCTTGCCTCGTCACCGATCAGCATGACTGCCGTTCTGATGTGGTCGGCGATGATCCTCATCGATCTTGTGATCGCGGGATCCGTGTCATATGTTTTTCCGCTTGCTTTCTCAATGTATGCGATGGTGGCAGCGTGGATATCTGTCTTATAAACGTCACTGGTTCCGTTGAGGAATGCGAGATTTCTCTCGAGTCCCCAACCTGTATCGACGTTCTTCTTGGCAAGAGGTGTAAGTGTGCCGTCCTGATGCTTCTCGTACTGCATGAAAACGTCGTTACCGATCTCGGTGTACTTGCCGCAGTGACATCCGGGGCCGCAGTCGGGGCCGCAGTCCGGAACATCCTTTACATAGAACATTTCGGAGTCGGGGCCACAAGGTCCGAACTCAAGTCCCCACCAGTTATCCTCTGCGGGGAGGTAGAAAATGCGGTCTTTTCTGAAGCCGGAAGCGATACGGCAGGCAGCGCCCTCTTCGTCACGGGGTGCGTTCTCATCGCCTGCGAACACGGTAGCTGCAAGATGATCGGCATCAAAACCGAACACTTCTGTCAGAAGCTCGAAACTCCACTTGCAACGGTCCTCTTTAAAGTAATCGCCAAGTGACCAGCTGCCCATCATCTCGAAGAATGTTCCGTGGCTCTGATCACCGACGGAATCGATATCGTTGGTACGAACACAGCCCTGGATGTTGCAGAGCCTTGTGCCGAGGGGATGCTTCTTGCCAAGAAGGTAAGGCATCAGCGGCTGCATACCGGCAACGTTGAACATAACACCTGTCGAACCGTCGGATACAAGCGAAACTGCCTTGCAGTCAACATGTCCCCTCTTTGTATAGAAATCTATCCAGGCTTTTCTAAGCTCATTTGATGTAATCTTTTTCATCTTTACTCCTTTTCGCATTCCGTCATTCATTTGAATGTGCGGGGCGTTATAACACATTTTCAGTCTTTACTTAAGTGAACTGTTTGATCGACATTTCAGGCAAGAGTTTTAAGGAATGTCTCTATCCTGTCAAGTCCCTTTTTGATCGTCTCAAGCGATGTAGCGTATGAGAGACGTATATGCGTCGGAAATCCGAAATCGCTGCAGGGGATAACTGCGACATCATATTCGTCAAGAAGAATGTCCGCAAGACCGAAAACATCTTTAACGGCCGTTCCCTTATGTGACATCTTAAATGTCTCGCTCACGTCAACAAAGGCATAAAAAGCACCCGTGGGCTTTATCATCGAAACGTGAGGCATGGCGTCGATCCTTTCGAATGTGTATACGCTCCTCTTTTTGAATTCTTCCTTCATGGCCGCAACCGTTTCCTGAGGACCTTTAAGTGCCTCGAGCGCAGCCTTCTGTGCGATCGAATTGGGGTTGCTGGTCTGATGTGACTGAATGCTGCCCATGGCCTTTGCAAGTTCCTTGCTTGAGCCTGTGTAACCGATCCTCCATCCGGTCATGGAATAGCTCTTTGCCATACCGCTGACTGTGATCGTTCTCTTATAAATCTCATCTGAAAGAGATGCGATGCTCACGAACTCTTCGTTTGTATAGACAAGGTTCTCATACATCTCATCCGCGATGCAATAAATGTCCTTCTTGATGACCACATCGGCAAGAGCCTGAAGCTCCTCTCTTGAATAGAGCATACCGGTAGGGTTGTTGGGTGTATTGAGTACAAATGCCTTTGTGCGGGGAGTGATCGCAGCCTCGAGCTCTTCGGCGCTTATCTTGTAGCCGTTCTCCTTGCGGCACTGAACATAGACGGGTGTTCCGCCCACAAGCTTGATCATCTCGGGATACGAAAGCCAGTAAGGCGCAGGGATTATCACCTCATCACCGGGATCCACGATCGCAGAGAAAACGTTGGTGAGCGAATGCTTTCCACCGTTACTGATAACGATCTGGGAAGGCTCGTAATCTATCTTGTTGAACTTCTTGAACTTCTCGCAGACAGCTTCCTTAAGTTCAGCGATTCCCGAAGCCGCAGTATACTTGGTAAATCCGTCGTTGATCGCCTTAACCGCGGCGTCGCAGATGTTCTTCGGAGTGGGGAAATCAGGCTCTCCCGCACCGAAGCTGACCACGTCTCTTCCGGCTGCTTTAAGCTGCTTAGCCTTGTCGCTTATGGCAAGTGTTGACGAAGGTTTTACCCCTGCTGCTCTTTTTGACAATTCAAGTGACATTTTATACACCCTTTCTTCATCCCTTACGGGATGTTTAATTTTTTATTATTCTTTCTTTTTCGGTCGGCATTTTTCACCATATTTTACTGTATATATTTAAAGATTACAACATTTTATTTCATTCATATATAATTTTATTCATATCAACGTATTACATTCATTCCCGACATTTTAATTCATTAAGGAATGCTCGGTGTGGATTGCTATTTGATGAATTCCATTCCTTTCGGATGTATTTTTATTCATTTTACACCCACACTGTCTAGGAAACATCTTTACATGAAATTTCCCCGTACATATTTCGTACGGGGAAAGCTTTTTCATTTTGCGTAATCGGTTACTCTTGATTCCCTGATGACATTGACCTTTATCTGTCCGGGGTATTCAAGCTCCGCTTCGATCTTCTTGGAGATGTCGCGTGCAAGAAGTACCATATTGTCATCATTGATCTGTTCGGGAACGACCATAACTCTTACTTCTCTTCCGGCCTGGATGGCGAAAGATTTCTCGACTCCCTTGAAGCTTCCGGAAATATCCTCGAGCTGCTTGAGCCTTGTTGTGTAAGTCTCAAGGGTCTCTTTTCTCGCTCCCGGTCTTGCTGCCGAGATAGCGTCTGCAGCCTGAACTATGCATGCAATAAGCGACTGGAATTCTACATCGCCGTGATGTGCCTCAACGGCGTTGATAACGATAGGTGATTCCTTATACTTACGGCAAAGATCGACACCGATCTGAACATGGGTTCCTTCCATTTCCTGATCGATCGACTTACCGATATCATGCAACAGTCCCGCACGCTTCGCAAGTCTAACGTCAAGGCCAAGCTCTCCTGCGAGTTGTCCCGCAAGAAGCGCAACCTCGACAGAATGCTTAAGTGCGTTCTGACCGTAGCTGGTACGAAATCTCATCTTACCAAGCAGTTTGATAAGTTCGGGATGAACATTGTGAACACCGGCTTCAAGAGCGGCATTCTCACCGGCTTCCTTAATTGACTGTTCAACTTCTTTTCTGGCCTTTTCAACCATCTCTTCGATTCTTGTGGGGTGTATGCGGCCGTCCACAATAAGCTTCTCGAGAGCGATCCTTGCGACCTCTCTTCTGATGGGATCAAAACCCGAAATAACCACAGCCTCGGGAGTATCATCGATGATAAGATCGATGCCCGTAAGTGTTTCAAGGGTACGGATGTTGCGGCCTTCACGACCGATAATGCGTCCCTTCATCTCATCACTTGGTAACTGTACAACCGAGATGGTCGCTTCTGCGACATGATCAGCGGCAGTTTTCTGGATGGCGTTGATGACCAATTCCTTAGCCTTCTTGTCCGCTTCATCCTTTGCTTTCTGCTCAAGATCCTTAATAAGTACAGCAGTTTCATGTTTTACTTCATCTTCGACTGTTTTGATAAGATATTCCTTGGCTTGTTCGGAGGTCATTGACGAGATCTTTTCTAATTCCTGAATCTGTCTGTCACGAGCTTCCTGTTGTTCGCTCATGATCCTTTCGAGTTCCAGTTCTTTAGCTGCGATCTTCGCTTCTTTCTTTTCTGCGGCTTCGAGCTTGCGGTCAAGGTTTTCTTCCTTCTTCAATACGCGCTGTTCGTAGTGCTGAACTTCAGCGTTACGAGCTCTGACCTCTTTATCGAGTTCTTTCTTTGCGCGGATAGATTCTTCCTTGACTTCAACCAAAGCCTCACGTTTTTTGGCTTCGCCGGCCTTAGTGGCTTCTTCGATGATCTCCTTTGCCCTGCTCTGCGCAGTACCGATGGTTGCTTCATCCTCCCTATTCTTACGGGCGATAACAACCTTTGAGGCGATCAGCCATGCTGCCACTGCTCCAACGAGGAGACCGCAAACGGCGCAAATAGCTTCAATCAAGAACAAGTCCCTCCTGGAAAATATTTTGTTGTCATTATAGCGGTAACACCACTACAACATTTTTATTCTATATTTAATATTTGGGAGTGTCAAGGAAAAATATAATTTTCTAAAAAAAGAAAGCTTCCCGATAAACAACGGGAAGCTTGAGAAGTGACGAATAGGGGAATCGAACCCCTGTTTCCGCCGTGAGAGGGCGGCGTCTTAGCCTCTTGACCAATTCGCCATCACAACCGCATCAGCTTACATAATACCGTCGTGCCGTCAGGCACCTCTGTTTCGCGTCAGCAAGATGTATATTATCATACCCCAAACAGGAATGCAAGACTTTTTTTTGCTTATGCAAAAAACAATCCGGGGTCTTCATTCATATCACATAGTAAACATGTCAGAGAACGAGATCTGCTCGGAATCGGGAAGATCTTTAAGAATCCCGAGTTCATCCATCAGATGTACTATCGTATCGCTCACCTTACAGCTTCTCTTAAAATCATTTTTTGAAAGGAACTGCTTTTTTGAAGAGACATCTTCTATCATCTCGGCGGCTTTTTCTCCGAGACCCTGCAGCGTCACAAGTGAAGGCATGAGTGCCCCGTCCACAATGATAAAATGACGGGCCTTTGCACGATAAATGTCTATGGGCACGAAATTAAAGCCTCTCGCATAAAATTCCAACACGAGATGCATATCGTCGAGTTCTTTGTCATCTCTGGCGGTTCTGTTGACCTTCGGAACGCTCTTGTTAAGAGCAAGCCTTCTGAGGAGTTCTTCTTTTCCGAGCGCCATCTTCTCGTAATCGAAGCCTGTGGCTCTGATACTGAAGAACGCCGCATAATATGCGAGCGGATGATATACCTTAAAATGCGCGATCCTGAATGCCATGACCATATACGCGCAGGCATGTGCCTTCGGGAACATGTATTTGATCTTTTTGCATGAATCGATATACCACTGCGGAACATCGTTATCAATCATCGCCTGCTCCATCTCCGGTTGAAGTCCCTTGCCCTTACGAACGGATTCCATGGTTTTGAATGCAAGACCCGGCTCAAGACCTTTGGAGATCAGGTAGATCATGATATCATCACGCGTACAGATGGCTGTTTCAATCGTACAGTCTCCGTTCTTGATATAATCGCTCGCGTTATTTGTCCAAACGTCGGTTCCGTGAGAAAGACCCGAAATCTTAACCATGTCCGAAAACGTCTTTGGCTTTGCGTCCTTAAGCATCTGCATGACGAAATTGGTTCCGAGCTCCGGCAGGCCAAGACATCCGAGGTCGATCCCGTCAATATCCTTCGGATCCGCGCCGATCGCTTCCGTCGAAGCAAAGAGTGACAATACTTTGGGATCATCCATGGGTATCGTTTTAACATCAACGCCGGTGAGATCCTCAAGCATCCTGACCATGGTCGGATCGTCGTGACCGAGTATATCGAGTTTCAGGAGGTTATGATCAATCGAATGGTATTCGAAATGAGTCGTAATGATCGGGCTGGTAAGGTCGTTGGCAGGGTGCTGCAGAGGCGTGAACGAGAAAATGTTCTCGCCGTGAGGAAGTACGACGATACCGCCCGGGTGCTGACCCGATGTACGTCTCACCCCGACACACCCATCGGCAAGTCTTTCTTTTTCAACGGTGCGCATCTGAATCCCGCGTTCCTCATAATATTTGGAAACGATTCCGAATGCCGTCTTCTCCGCAAGAGTACCTATCGTTCCGGCGCGGAATGTCTGTCCTTTACCAAAAATAACCTCGGTATAGTCGTGAGCCTTACTCTGGTACTCTCCCGAGAAGTTAAGGTCGATATCAGGTTCCTTGTCACCGTAGAATCCGAGGAATGTCTCAAAGGGAATGTTCTGTCCGTCCTTAACAAGCTGCTTTCCGCAAACCGGGCAAACCTTGTTGGGAAGGTCAAACCCCGATCTGTTTGAATATTCTTTACAGATATCCGAATCGAATTCACTGTAGTGACACTCCGGGCAATAATAATGAGGAGGCAACGGGTTGATTTCGGAGATTCCCGCCATTGTTGCAACAAACGACGAACCGACCGAACCACGGGATCCGACGAGGTAACCATCCTCATTTGATTTCCAAACGAGTTTCTGCGCGATAATGTACATAACCGCGAACCCATTCTTTATGATCGAATCGAGCTCATGTTCAAGGCGGCTCGAAACAGCTTCCGGTAACACATCACCGTACATTGAATGCGCTTTATTCTCACATATCTCACGAAGTGTCTTGTCCGAATCTTCAATGACGGGCGGACATTTATCAGGACGAACCGGATCTATCTTCTCGATCGAATCGAAAATCTTGTTCGGATACTCAACAACGACTTCATATGCGCGTTTCTCACCGAGATATGCACATTCGCTTAGCATCTCGTCAGTGGTGTGAAGGAACAGCGGTGCCTGTTCGTCAGCATCCTTGAACCCCTTTGAAGCCATAAGGATCCTTCTGTATACCTCATCCTCAGGATCGAGGAAATGCACATCGCATGTTGCTACACAGGGCTTGTTATCCCTTATCGCAAGCTCCGAAATTCTCATGTTAATGCGCTTTAGGTCTTCAACCGAATTAACATCGGGGAAACGAGGATCGTTTATCATATATGCATTGTTACCAACCTGCTGGATTTCGTAATAATCGTAGAAAGAAGCGATCCTGTCCACTTCTTCCTGTGGCTTGTTGGTTACTATGGAGCGGAACAGCTCTCCGGCTTCACAAGCCGAACCGACAATGATCCCCTCTCTGTTTTCACGCAGAAGGCTTTTCGGAATCCTCGGATGTCTTCCGAAATAATAAAGGTGGGCATAAGAAACCAGTTTGTAAAGATTCACTCTTCCGATGTCATTTTTGCATAAAAGGATTATGTGGTGCGACGGCATGTGACGGATGTCTTCTTCGCTGTATTTCCCGTCCTCGCCGCGTTTAAAGGTTCTTCCTTTTTCATCTGTCACTTCATCGACTTCATCGTCAACTATATAGCCCTCACAGCCGTAAACTATCCTGAAATCCTTTAGTCTTTCCTTTTCTTCATCCGAGAATTTTCCCCGCGTGAGTTCATGGAAAGCAACCGGGAATGCCTGAACCACACCGTGATCGGTGATGGCAATTCCTCTATGTCCCCATTCGAGAGCCCTTCTGACAAGCTTTTCGACAGGAATCACGCCGTCCATGTCACTCATCATGGTATGCGCATGAAGCTCAATCCTCTTTACCTCAGCATCGTCGTGGCGCTTATGTCTGAAGTCCTTAATGGTTTTGATGCCCTGTACCGACTGAATCGTAACCTCCCTATCGTAGGCATTGTAGTCGGCGACACCTTTGAGCATGATAAATTTTCCTTTTTGGATTTTGGGAAGAACCGCATCCTTCTCCTCGGGAGCAAGGAATATTTTCCCAAGTATCGAATCCGTAAAATCGGTAATGGCAAAGCTTACGAGAACTTTGCCTGTTTTTGTAAGGCGGTCTTCGCATTTCATGACCATGCCGCGGACAACAATAAGTCCGTTTGTTTCGGCAATTTCAGCGATCGTAACAGGGTCTCCTTCGAAATTTCTTCCATAGAAAATATCGGGATCATCGGCAAGCTTTTCGTTTTTCCATTTTGAACGGTTTCCTTTTGAATATGTTCCTTCCGATTTCGAGGCTTTTGAAGCCTTTCTTTCTTTTCCCGATCTGCCGTTCTTTGCCGAAGCCTCCGGAGCTGCCTTGACTTCGTTTACGATCTCAGCCTTCGATGTATCATTACCTGCTTTATCCTCAATATTCGTTTTTCCTGTCGGTACAAAATCAATATTATCCCGTTCATTTGCACTAATAATCACTTCAGGGGTGCCGTTTGCCGAAGGAGTGACAGATATGCCGTACTCCTCCTCATCGGGCAGAATGTCATTGTCCCAGTCATCAAGAGACGCAAGCGAAGGTATATTGTCCGCCTGCTTATCCTCTTTCCTTATGACTCGAACCACCTCGTCGCGCCGCGATCTGTCGATCTTCTCGGGTTCATGATACTTGAATTCAACCTTGACTTCGATATCGAACCTTTCTTTCCAATAGTCGATTATCGTTGCCGCAAGTATACTCTGCTTTTCTCTAACGATGTAGTTTTCTTCGACATCAACGGTGATCACACGATCCTTAGCGGTGACACGTGAATTTCTGTATATGGTAGCGAGCAAACCGCTCTTCGCTCCAATCTCCTCTGCCATGTAAAGCCTGTACTTTTCCCACATGGTTTCGAAATTCCCGTGATCTTCAAAACTAAATGCCACCTTAAGGTTAACAAGCCTGCCCGCTCTCGAAAAGACAGTATCAAAAAGCGCTTTTTCCATGCCGGACACCTGAAGCCCCGTGATATACTTATTGCTCACGGCATAAACAATCACTTCATCCGCATCCGGAAGTGCAGTAACCGAGCTAACCTCAGCCTTGGAAAAAACATTATGTAATTCATTTTCCGCTTCAAGGGTAGGAAATGCTTCAAAGAACAACATATGAATCAAGCTCCTTTTTAAGTTCGCCGAGGATCTCATTCTCCGGCACTTTCCTGATAATTTCCCCGTGTCTGAAGATAAGTCCCATTCCGTTTCCGCCCGCAACTCCGAGATCCGCTTCTCTCGCTTCGCCGGGACCGTTTACCGCGCATCCCATGACAGCGACCTTAATCCCGAGATCGTAGTTTTCACAAAGCTTTTCAACTTTTGTGGCAAGTCCGACGAGATCGATCCTTGTTCTTCCACAGGTGGGACAAGCAACAACATCGATTCCGCCTTTTCTGAGTCCGAGCGTTTTCAAAATTCTCTTTGCCGTCACTACCTCAAGTACCGGATCGGCCGTCAGGCTGACTCTGACGGTGTCACCTATTCCGTTTCCGAGTATCATACCGATGCCGACCGAAGATTTGATGATTCCGCAAGTCGGAGTCCCGGTTTCGGTAATACCGACGTGAATGGGATGATCGGTCATCCCCCTCAAAAACTCATGGGCTTCCACCGACATCATGGTGTCGGATGATTTAATGCTGATTACGATATTACCGAAATCAAGCTCCTCAAGAATCCTGACGTTGCGGATAGCGCTTTCTGCAAGTCCTTTTGCAGTGACTCCTCCGTATTTTTCAACAAGTTCTTTTTCGAGCGAACCGCTGTTGACCCCGACTCTGATCGGTATTCCGCGCTTTGACGCTTCACTCACAACAGCTTTGATATTCTCAATCGAACCGATATTGCCGGGATTGATCCTGATTTTGTCGGCTCCGTGTTCCATTGCCATGATGGCAAGTCTGTGATCAAAATGTATGTCTGCGACAAGAGGGATGTTTATTTTCTCTTTTATTTTGTCGATAGCCCTCGCCGCAGCTTCATCGGGAACGGCACAGCGTATTATGTCACAACCCGCTTTTTCAAGTTCCTTTATCTGCGCAACGGTCGCAGAGACATCATCTGTCCTTGTATTGGTCATGGACTGAATCGCAATAGGATTGTCGCCACCGATCGCAACCGTTCCGATCTTTACTTCATGGGTCCTCATCCTGTCCATGTGCCCCTCCTTTTCTGATCAGACAAACAGTCTGAGTATGTCCTTAAAAAATATCAATATCGCAATTATCAGAAACATGATCACACCAACAAGATGAACTATTCCTTCTTTTTCGGGCGGCAAAGCCTTACGTCTGACAAGCTCTATGAGTGCAAGCAAAATCCTTCCGCCGTCAATCGCGGGAAGAGGCAAAAGGTTCATCACTCCAAGGTTGGCACTAAGAACAATGATCCAATTGATCAGGTTCATCAGAACTATGAATGCCCCTTCGTCCTCGGTGGCCGCAATGGTATTATCAAGTTCTTCAACTACTCTTACGGGACCTCCGACATCATCGGTCGAAAGCCTTCCTGTAAAGAGCATAACAAGGCTTTTGACAGTGCCGACGATATTGTAACGCAACTCGTAGAATGAGTATTTTATTACGTCCAGACCGCTTACCTCGGATCTGTAATTGCTGTTAAACGCTAGCCCGGCATCATAGTCCTCTATCATTTTCGGAATGACGGTATAATCGCTTTTGACCCCGTTTCTTTCGATTGTTAAAACAATGGGATCTGCTGTAAACGGGTAATGTCCCACATAATCATAAAGCTCGTTTCCTGTCGAGATCGGAGTCCCGTTGACGGCTACTATGATATCATCAGTCCTGATACCCGCTTCATACATGGCCCCGTCTTTAACCGCATCCTTTATTGTTGCCCTGCTGCTGTCGACCATATATGAAAATCCAAGCTTATAAAGCCTGTTGTATTTTGGCGTAAACACAGTACTATATTCCTGACCGTCTCTCTCGTATGTGATCTCAATCGGACTTCCGTCTATTTCATGATAGCGAAGCTCAACCGCAAGCTCCCTTCCGAGGTGAACCGACATATCGTTATATCCGGTGATGATGTCGCCGGGACGAATGCCCGCTTCATACGCGGGACCGCCTTCGGTTGCTCGGATAACCTTCGGAGCGTCATAACCGACGAATCCGATAACTATCAGACTCACAAGAAATGCAAGTATAAAATTAAACGCAGGCCCCGCCAAGTAGATACAAAGTTTTATAAGAGGCTTTTTGCTGTTGATCGTTCTGTCGGGATCGACATCCGGATCCTGAGGGGAGGCCATCTGGCAAGCACCGCCGAACGGCAACAGCCTGATTGAAAAAACAGTTTCTCCTTTTTTGAAACTGCACAGTTTCGGACCAAAGCCCACAAAAAACTGGGGTACGGCAACATCGTACATCTTGCACATAAGAAAATGTCCGAATTCGTGAAAAACGATTATGATCCCAAGGATAAAAATCCCGACAATAATACTGATAACTGTATTCATGTGAAAACCACTTTAACGCATCCGTTTGGATTTAGGACGACATAACGGTTAAATTAACAAAACGCTACGACATGCTACGGATACGGACAAAATCAGAGCTTACTCACAATGCTTTCGGTGAGCTCCCTTGTACTTTTCTCAATCTCAAAAATATTGTTAAGCGAAGGTTCCTTTTCTGCCTTTACACTTCTCATACACTCTTCTATTATATCATATATTTCAAGGAAACTGATCCTTCCGCTGAGAAACGTCGCAACAGCCGATTCGTTCGCAGCATTAAATACGGTACACATTCCGCTTCCTTTTGAAGCTGCTTTCAGTCCGAGAGGAAGTCCCTTGAGAGCCTCCATGTCGGGGCTTTCAAAATGAATGGCTCCAAGTTTTGCAAGGCTCATGCGTTCAATGGGAGATTCAAGCCTTTCGGGATAATAAATCGCGTGCTGGATGGGTATCCTCATATCGGGCGGCGCTATCTGTGCCATGATCGAGCCGTCCTTAAATTCAACGGCTGAATGAATGATACTTTCGGGTTGAATCACAACCTCAATATCTTCTACCGGAATATCAAAAAGCCAGCGTGCCTCCATGACCTCCAATGCCTTGTTGACCATTGTAGCGGAATCTATGGTGATTTTTTTGCCCATAGCCCAATTCGGGTGACAAAGTGCGTCAGCGGCTGTCACATTTTGTAATTCCGCGCGGCTTTTCCCACGGAACGGACCTCCCGAGGCCGTCAGAAGAATTTTGGCAACTTCTTCCTTCTTACCGCATTCAAGACATTGCCAAATAGCACAATGCTCGCTGTCGATAGGACGGATGAAATGCGACTTGTTCCACTTATGAGAAGTGATCAGATGACCCGCGCACACCATCGTCTCTTTATTTGCAAGCGCTATATCGCATCCCGCATCCATGGCGGCAAGGGTGGGCTCGATCCCGATCATTCCGACAATTGCTGTCACCACAAGCGCTTCGCGACCACCGCAAACCGCTGTTTCGCAAAGTCCTTCCATACCCGTCAGAATTCTGACCGAAACATCATTAAGGCGGGTCTTCAGCTCTTTTGCTGACGCTTCATCGAACATGCAGCAGATTTCAGGCTTATATTTCCTGACCTGTTCTTCCATGATGTCAACGCTTTTATATGCGGCAAGAGCCTTAATCCTGTATCCACCGCGCTTTTCGATAATTTCTGTAGTCTGTGTTCCGATGGAACCCGTCGAACCAAGAATCACTATATCTTTCATATATTCTTATCCTATAAACCTCAAAAGAAAATAAATAATGGGTGCGACAAAGATGACACTGTCGAACCTGTCAAGAATCCCACCGTGACCGGGGATCAGCCTTCCGTAGTCCTTGATATTTTTATTACGTTTGATCGCCGAAGCGGCCATGTCCCCGATCATCGATACAACAGAAGCCACGGCGCTGACTATCGTAAAAAGAAGCACGGGATTCGAATATACACCCGAAAGATCATCCTTAAATATTAGTGAATAAACAAAACCGATGAGTGTCGATCCGACAATCCCACCGATGCATCCTTCAACGGTTTTCTTCGGTGAAAGAATAGGCGCGATCTTATGCTTTCCGATAAGTATCCCCGTCAGGTAAGCCATCGTGTCGGCTCCCCATGAGGCAATGAATATGAGCCATACACTATATGCGCCACCGTCGGAAATTCTGAGTCTGTATATATACGACATTGTGAGAGCCACATAAAAGAATCCAAAAAATACAGCTGTTATCTGCTCAGAATTAAATTTTGGAAATGCCAGGACATAAACGGCCAGCAGCACAATAAGAAAGGCTCCCGCAAGAACAGGCAAAACTCCTCCCAAATCCGAGCATGCCTCTATCACCGTAAAATTCTGCGCACATTCCATGACCGAAAACCAAAGTGCCATCGCTCCAAGATATCCGACCATACCGACAGCCTTCTTATGAACATCAAAGATCCTGTATAGCTCCATCAGACCTATGAGTGTGACGGATAACAGTATTCCGAAAAGTACATAACCTCCCAGAATCATAGAAAGGATCGTTACGATCATAAGAACTGTAGAGCTCCCGAATCTTACCCAAAAAGAATGCTTTAATCCGCTTTCTTTATTTGTCATGTATCCACCTCACACAATTAATTCTTTGAAGTTTCGGATCCGAATCTTCTGTCTCTGCCACTGTAATACTCGATTGCCTTTATAAGCTCTTTCTTGTCAAAATCAGGCCAGAGAACATCGGTAAAATACAGTTCCGAATATGCAGACTGCCACGGCAGAAAATTCGAAAGCCTGATCTCACCGCTGGTACGTATGACAAGATCGGGATCGGGCATGTCATACGTATCAAGATACTCCGAAAGCATTTCTTCGGTGATGTCGTCAGCCACAAATCTGCCGCTGTCATAATCCGCAAGCATTTTCCTGAAAGCCCTCACAATCTCATCCCTTCCGCCGTAGTTAAGCGCTACGGTGAAACAGAGACCTGTATTTGAAGCCGATTCACGCGTAAGTGTCACAATGCTTTCCCGAAGGTCATCGTCAAGTCTCGTGATATCGCCGATGACACGCACTCTCATATTATTCTTTCTGCTGCGTTCGAGGCAGTTCTTCATGTATTTGCGCAGCAGATCCATCAGCGTCGCTACCTCGCTTTCCGATCTTTTCCAATTCTCGGTCGAAAAAGCATATACAGTCAGGTATTTGATTCCGAGCGACCACGCATCATCGCATATCTGTTCAACGGTCCTGCTTCCCGCTGAATGACCGGCGCTCCGGGGCAATAATCTTTTTTTTGCCCACCTGCCGTTTCCGTCCATGATTATCGCCACATGGGCGGGAATCTTAAGCTCTGAGAGCTCTTCACTTTTCCTTTTTGCCAAAACTCAAACTCCTCTTTGCAAGCGGATTGGAACCGCTTCAAATTTCTTGCAAATACATGACTTTGTACCGGACTTGTCAGTATCTCACACAAAGATGGTCGGGAATGCTTCCACTCCCGACCACCTTTTTCACCTGCGGGACATCATACCGTCATGATCTCTTTGCTCTTGCTTTCAATCATCTTGTCAATGTCGCCGACGTTCTTCTCCGTTATTTTATTAATATCTTCCTCAATCTGCTTCTGAACATCCTCAGAAATCTCGGATGCTTTTCCAAGCTTCTTTGCGAGGTCATTCGCATCACGTCTGATGTTTCTGATAGCAACCTTCGCGTCCTCGCCCTTCTTTTTTATATCCTTAACAAGTTCCTTACGTCTGTCCTCAGTAAGTTCAGGGAACACAAGTCTGATTACTTTTCCGTCATTCGTGGGATTTATACCGATTTCTGCCATATTTATGGCTTTCTCGATTTCTTTGATCATCTTGGATTCCCACGGCTGGATCTGGATGATCCTTGCCTCGGGAACTGACACATTCGCCACCGCATTGATGGGTGAAGGCGTTCCGTAATAATCAACCCTGATCTTGTCGATCAGATGAGGATTTGCACGACCGGCTCTTACCGATGCGTACTCTTCGGTAAGCACATCAATAGTCTTCTTCATCTTTTCTTCAAATACCTTAAATCTCTCGTCCATTAGTAAACCTCCTCTTTAAGTGCTGTTTATCCGCTTTTCAAATCCTTATAACGGCTCAATCAACGGTAACAACGGTTCCCGTCTTTTCACCCGCTGCGCTTCTCACTATCGAATTATCCTCATTAAGCGAGAAGATAAGAAGCGGCATCTTGTTCTCGCTGCACAATACCGCCGATGTGGCATCGATAACCCCGAGTCCCTTATCGATCACTTCTTTAAGCGATATCGTATCATATTTCACGGCAGTGGGATCCTTTTCCGGATCGGCCGTATATACACCGTCAATGGACTTAGCCATCAGAATGCTCTCGCAGTCAAGCTCAATGGCGCGAAGTGCGCAAGCCGTGTCTGTCGAGAAATAAGGATGACCCGTTCCTCCCGCGAGGAAAACAACTCTTCCGTTTTCAAGGTCCTCTAAAACATCGTCCTTATTAAAGAGCTTTGCAATATCGCCGCAGATAAACGGTGTATATACACGAGTCTTAACTCCTACCGTTCGGAGAACTTCCGACATAAACACACAGTTCATGACCGTGGCAAGCATTCCGACCTGATCCGACTTAAGTCTGTCAATACCACCGCCGGTCCTGCCTCTCCAAAAATTGCCGCCACCGATAACGACAGCCACCTGCGTACCGCTCTCAACAACCTTCTTTATCTGTTTTGCGACGGCAAGACACGTGGCATCGTCAAAGCCTGTCTTTTTTTCGGCAGCGAGAGCCTCACCGCTGAGCTTTATCATAATCCTGTTAAAACGTGCCATATTGATCTCCTCATTAGAAGCGGTTTTAACCGCTTCTGTTTCATCGCCGAATACCCGACCATGTACCAAGGTTCTCATTAGAAGCGGTTTTAACCGCTTCTGCTTCATCGCCGAATACCCGACCATGTACCAAGGTTCTCTTTAGAAGCGGTTTTAACCGCTTCTGCTTCATCGCCGAATACCCGACCATGTACCAAGGTTCTCTTTAGAAGCGGTTTTAACCGCTTCTGCTTCATCGCCGAATACCTCTCACATTCTCCGTTACCGGATGATCATTCAAAAATATCGTCCACGCTGACAGATGAATAAACCAAAGAACAGAAGCCTTCAAGAATAGCACCGTTGTTCATCTGAACAGATTTTGCCTTGACATTTCCTTTGATGATAGCCGTCGAATCAATAACAATGGGACCCTGTATATCAAGCTCACCCTTAACGGCACCGGCTACAACCGCAGAACCCGCCTTTATATCGCCGACAACCACAGTTCCGAGGCCGACTTTGACTGTACCTTCGCTGTCGATATTACCATTAAGTCTCTTGGCACTGACAAAGACATCGGACGCGGTGGAATTACCTGCAACATTACCTGAGATTGTGAGTTTTCCGACGCACTCTATATCGCCGTTAATGGTACCCATGACATTGAGAGAACAATCGGAAATTATCGAACCGTTAATGGTTGTTCCCTTAGTGATGACAGTAACCTGATCGTCATTTGAAGTGCTTCTCGCAGGCGCCTTGGCAGCGCTTTCATCAAGTCCCTTGAAAGTCGGAGCGGGAGCCGCAGCCGCTTCCTCAGTTGCAGCGACAAGCGTATCTGCCGGTTCTTCCGGCTCAACCATGATTTCGGGTTCCCCGATCGAGGGAAGTACATTGTCATCATCGGTCGCGATTTTTTCTTCTTCGGGCACGGGTGCTTCCTCCGTTTCCGGTTTGATTTCTCCGGTAACGCCCTCAAAATCATATTTTTCGTCAACTACAGCGATGTCATCACTATCGTTGCTTCCGTCATAAAGACTTTCAAGCAGGGAAGCATCTACCTCCTCATCCGCAGTAACATTAACAAGATCATCCGCGCTGTTGTCGGAATCCGTGTTGATATCCTTGAAAAAACCCATATTAGCCTCCTCTTACACAGTATTCAATGTAATCTTAAAACATTATATTATAACAACAAAAAAAAGTCATCCATTTATTCAGAAAAAAAAAGCGGCCGACATTTCTGTCAACCGCTGATAAGCTTATAACAATGCCTCGGAAAAAGTCATTAAACATGACGTGACGAACCCGAGAACGATCGTCCGCCCGACGAATGCGAGGACCCGCCGCCGGATGACGACTCACGTTTTACTCTTGAAACAGTCTTATACAGGAAGAAATCACGTGAGTTCCTGAGATTAAAACTGCCGGGAACGATATAATCCGAAGCCTCGGTCTTGATCGCAACGCTCTTTAACTTACTCTTAAGAGAGCTTACTCTGATAAGTCCGATGATAAAACCGATCACAATGAAAATAACAATTCTGAATATCCACTGCTTAACCTGTCTCGAGCCGTAACCGTCAAACAGTTCACCGACTTCTCTGATGTATATGTCAAGGACTGCATCAAAGTTGTTGTTATGGAAGTCGGTCATCATGTCGTCAAGTATGGATTCCCTGTCGTCATAAGCAACCACATCCTTTATTGCGTCAACAGACTGTATCGAAACGGATCTGTCTGCCATCGTAAACATAAAGATGATGCCGTCATCCGAGTATCTTCCGCCATCGTCAAAATTCATGTTATAAAAGTCAATGGCGTATAATTCGGTTGCTTCAAGTTCATCCGAAATTTTATATCTCGGGTCATCCGGACGATCCACATCAAAAACGGCAACAACATCGGCACCGTATTTATCACTTAAGTTCTGAAGGCGGTTTTCGAATTCCGCTTCCTTTTCATCGCTGATAAAATCACCGAAATCAAACAGCTTTTGATATCCGGTCGATCCCTTGCCAATCTTCGAATCGTCCGCTTTTGCCACTCCTACGAAAAGGAATATGCTTGCTGCTGCTGTCAAAAGGGTGGCAAGCATGAGAGATCTTAAAATCTTTTTCACAGTCTTGTCCTCCTTTCTACAGTATGCCGATCAGGTGAAGTAAGAACCATACTCCGCCGGTAATAACGGTTCCGATAGCGGCCGTGGAGAAAAGATACTTTTTATAAAGTCCCTTATCGCACGGAAGGTTGCCTACAAACTTACCTGTCTGACCATTCATGGCGAATACAAACTTCTCGCCGTTCCATGTGGTATTCATTATCCAAAGAGGAAGAAGCGCATAGCGTGTTCTTCCCTTACTGAGACGGATGTTGTTGGCTTCGGTCGTAAGTGTTGTGTACTCGGACGCGGTTGCTTTGAAGGCAGCCTCCGTACTTGTACGGATGCGTCTGTTGGCACGTTCGATCGAATCTTCGGGTGAAACATCGTACTTATCGGCACAGTATCCCGCAAGATAAGCCGACTGGAACTCGACACCCTCTTTTACGTTAAAGGGTTCAACCGAATCCATAAGCGCATCGTCCATTTTTTCGGAACCGTCAACGGGGATGTCTGCAAAAGACATGCTGCCGGAACGAAGAACCCTGTAGTAACTCGTCTCGGTTACGTCATACTGTCCGGAGGTGTATCGATGAACCTTGGTTCCCTTAAATACCATATTGGCATCCGCATCCGAATCAAAGATCCAGAAAGGAACATAAACGCCTTTGATCTCGTCTATGTGGTTCTGATCCTTGAATACTCTCGGAAGAAGCTTCTTGTCCTGAAGATGCTTATTGAATGCCTCTTTAGCGGCTTTTTTATCCAGTTTGAAAGGAATAACAAAATCGGGTTTCAAACCGCCGACGAAACCTGCCGTCATGACAATGGGATTGTCACAGAAAGGACAGGATGATGCGGTTGTTGTGGAATCGAAAGTGATCTTCGCTCCGCAGGATTTGCATTCGTAACTGATCATTCCGGATGCTTCGGCATCTCCCCATTCGAGTCCGGCCTTGGTATCCCACGAAAGATCGTCGTTCACGGTATCTTCGGAAATGGCGTCATCCATCTCCTTAAGCGTCTCCATCTCAAATTCGGTATCGCAATACGGACATTTCATCTTTCCGACGGTACTGTTGTACTCTATTGCACCCGAACAGCATGGACACTTGTATTCAAGTAATGCCATATTTTCTCCCCTTTCCCTGACACAAATGACATCATTCTCTTGATCTGTCAGCAAAGAATCGTGCACCGGATGGCATTCGTCTATCGCACACAGACACCCCGGGTGTTCCGAGCGGAACACTCGGGGTGTTTAACGCATGTGTCAGGATTATATTATATGATTATGTTCTGGGCGAACCACAGTTACTGCAGAACTTACCCGTGTTGACCGTTCCGCACTTACATGTCCAATTGCCTGCGGGAGCGGGTGCGGGTGTACCGCAATTGCTGCAGAATTTGCCGGTGTTGACCGTTCCGCAGCCACATGTCCATGAACCTGCAGCGGGTGCTGCGGGAGCCGCGGGCGCTGCAGCCTGTTGCTGCTGTCCCATGGCAAAGAGATTTTGCGCGTTCATTCCGCCGGCCTGGGCTGCCATACCCATGCCCATAAAGCCTGTCATGGCACCGGCCGAGTTCTTGGCTGCATCCTGCATAGCCTGGCTCTGTGCGCCGACAAGCGTAGCGGCTGCCATGGTGGGATCGCGGTAGATAGCGTTCCTCTGTGCCTGACGGATCATCTCCTCATCCTGAGGATCCGCATTGATCGAATTAATGTTGAATGTATGAAGCGTAATACCGCGGTTGTTGGTCCACTTCTCAACAAGAACTTCGCGAAGAGCCTTCTCAAGCTCAAGCGTATGACCTGCGATTGAGCTGTATCGGATGCCCTGATCGGATATCTTGCTGAATGCGGGCTGAAGTGCCGCAAGAAGCTCACTCTTGAGCTGAGCGTCAATTTCCGAACGATCGTAAGTATTGGTCACATTACCGCAAACATTCGTGTAGAAAAGAAGCGGATCGGTGATCTTGTAGGAATAAACGGCATTACATCTCATCCTGATGTCGATGTCGAGACCGATGTTTGTGTCAACCACTCTGAAAGGCACGGGACTCGGGGTTCCGACCTTATTATCGATTATTTCCTTTGTATTGAAATAATAAACTCTCTGATCCTTGCCTGTGTCGCCACCGTAGGTGAAACGCTTTCCGAAAGCCTTAAAGGAATCTATGATGCTTTTTCCGAGGCTGCCGGCAAAGATGCTGGGCTCCGATGATGTGTCATAAGTGAATTCGCCGGGCTCCGCACAGAATTCAACAACCTTACCCTGATCAACAATGATCATACACTGACCGTCCGCAACACAGATACCGCTTCCGTTGCTGATGATGTTGTCGCTTCCCTTTGTGTTCGAAGAACGGGATCCGATCATCTTCTGACCTTTAACAACAAGGATGTCCTTGTCTATTGCCTCGCAATAAAAGAATTCTTTCCACTGATCGGCAAGAACGCCGCCGGCTGCTCCGAGAGCTGCTTTGATAAGTCCCATGTGTAAACTCCTTTCGATTGTCCTTATAAAGATGCCGTTGATGTCGGCACCATTTTTTATTATATGTTTTTTCTCCGTTTTACGCAACATAAACATGCTTATACAAAAGGCGATCAATATCCTCCGGATCTCCGAAATACGATACTGTAAATCGCTCATTTCCGACCTTTTATCGGAAATGAGCGATTTTGTGGCTTACTTAAATCCGTAGCCCTGCGATCAGGGCATGATCTCATCTATACGGTAAATATACTTAACTCCCTTCTGTTCCCCTGTTTCCGTCTTATCAATGCCGTCATCTACGGTACCCATAGTGATTTTTACCCGTTCCATCATGTCGCTTAAATCTCCGTCAAGCACATCTACTATCTTCTGTATCCCCTGCTCATTAAACTCCTTCATTCCGTCAGCAAGCGTACCGGAACCGTCTTTTAATTGTTTTACACCGGAATTAAGGGCAGTCACGCCTGTTTCAAGGGCTCCGACGCCGGTGTTCAGATCACTCGCACCGTCCGAAAGAGCTTTTGTTCCGTCCTCGAGCGACGCTGCTCCATCCTTTAATGAGCCCGCGCCTTTTGCGGCTTTTTCAACTCCTGCCGTATATGTTTTGAGACCCGTGTAAAACGTATTGTAATCATCAAGAGATGCTTTGAGCCCGATCACTTTTTTTGCTCCTTCGGAAGCGACCGCAAGCTTACCCTGAACTTCATCACCGGCCATATTCTCTGCTATCAGAGCTTCAATCTTCTCGTCCGTTTTCTGTGAGATCATAAGCTGTATCTCTTCGGTCTTCATTTTTTCTTCTACTGCAACTTCAGTAAACTTTGTCGCAGTCTCCGGATCCTGACTTTCAAAATTACTGAACACAACAGCCGCTATCTGTGCTTTAACGCCTTCGGTAACCTGTGCGGTAATATAGTCGCGGTTTGCCTCCACAGCAGCGGTGACATTTTGAAGTGCCTGTTCATAAACATTTGTCTCATCAAGCGAGGCTATGACCGAATCAAGAATATCGCCGTAATTGTCAACGGTCATTTGAGGGATATCGAGACCTGCTGCAGAAAGCTCTGCCCCGGCTGTTGCAAGAAGACTTTCAAATACCTTCTTGGCACCACAGTTAAGCGTTTCATTGTTTGAAACGAGTGTCGAAAGACCCGACTCAAGATCTGATGCTCCGTTTTTCAGGGCTTCGGCACCGTTATCAACTTCTTGGGTTCCTGCATAAAGCGCCTTTGCTCCGTCCGAAAGCGTACCAACACCATCTGCCATTACCGAAATTTTGTCAAGCAATGTGCAAAGTCCGTCATAAAGGATCTTTGATCCGTCCGAAAGATCGTCGGCAGCTTTTGAAAGTGCATCGATCCGGTCAGCCGGAATATCGAGTGAAGATAGTTCGGTAAGATCGAAGCTGTCGAGCATGTCGTTTGTCACAAGAGTAAGAGTCATGTTAAGCTCAAAATTCTTAACATCGGCGCTTATTTCAAAATGATCGGGAATATCGATCATTTCACCTGCGACTCCAAGAGCATCACCCATACCGGGGAATGCGATCCCTGCCGCGATATAACGGCTGCCGTCATCAAACAGTTTCCCGTTTGTGACCGATACATTGCCGAACACATTTTTATCGAGAACCATTCCGGTAAAGACTGCATAAGGAACGTTTATTCTTTCCTCTTTTCCGTTTATTACCACATCTTTATACTCATCATTCCTGTAATCATACCTTATTACGACATGACCGCTCTTTCCCGCGATCCCTTGCGCAGTTACGGGATGTCCGTCAAGTGTATATCCTACTTTTATCGACAACGGAAGTTCCCGCTCGGTACACTCCCGCCCGTCATAGATCACTTTGTTTACGGTCCCGTCGGTATCTGAGAATACATAAACCATTTCGTTTTCGTCTGCGGTTCCGGTCAGAGCTGATGTTAAAATGCTCTCACTCCCGGCTGTTACCGTATTCTCTTCTTTATTGTCATCTGCTTTTTCTTCCGCCGTAACAATTGTTTCCGTCAGGTCAAGCTTTCCTGTTTCGGACCTGTTTTCGGCAAATGCATAAACAGCACCGCCCGCTCCCATTACCAGTACTGCCGCACCAAGGGCTGCAGCTATAACTTTGGTTTTATTCTTCTTCATGATCTAACCTCCTCTTTAGAAGCGGTTTTTAACCGTTTCTGATTCCTTGTCCAAAACTTAACCATGTACCATATTTCTCTCTTAAACCGTTCGTTCGTTATATGACACTTTGTGTTCATTGCTTTTTTCTATGTGCGTCATACCGACCGTTGTCTTACATACCGCCCTATCGCAAAGCATAAGCAACGCCGGAAGGATAAAAATAACCATCAACATACTTATAACTGCGCCACGTGCAAGAAGCATGCACATCGAACTGATAATGTCGATGTCTGAATAAACCGCAACTCCGAAGGTTGCCGCAAAAAGTCCCATTCCCGAAACTATTATCGAAGGGATTGAAGTTGCAAGCGCCGTATGAACAGCATTCTTTTTACCGGCTCCGCCGATTCTCTCCGTCTTGTAACGTGTGGTCATGAGTATCGCATAATCAACCGTTGCTCCGAGCTGTATCGTGCTTATACAGATAGGCGCTATAAAAGGCAGACTCTCTCCGAAATAGTGCGGCAATCCAAGATTGATGAAGATCGCGAGCTCTATTACCGCTATAAGCACGAAAGGCAAAGTAATACTCTTTTCGACAAGCGCGATTATCAGGAAGATCGCTGCGATCGAGATGATATTAACAACCCTGAAATCGTGATCGGTTGTCTCGATCATGTCCTTCATACAGGGCGCTTCACCGATGAGCATGCCGCTATTGTCATACTTTTTAAGGATCAGGTCGAGGCTGTCGATCTCTCGGTTTACCTCATCACTTGCAACCCTGTATTCGGAATTGACAAGCAACAGCTGCCATTTATCTCCTTTAAGTAACGATCTAACAGACTTTGGAAGGATCTCTTCGGGGACCTTTGAGCCGAGAACCGATTCAAGTCCGAGAACATATCTTACACCGTCAACGTTTTCCATTTCTTTTATCATGGAGCGAACATCACTGTCGGGAATACTGCTGTCAACAAGTAACATATGCGTCGACGCTATATCGAATTCCTCACTCAGCTTGCTGTTCGCGATAACATATTCCATGTCTTTCGGAAGTGAATCGCCCATATCGTAATAAACTTCATCGTTTGTTTTGCTGTATCCGTAATAAGCAGGAACCATAAGTACGGCAAAAACAGCAATAAAAACCGGAAAGATTTTTAAGAGTCCACCCACAAATCCATCCATTTTCGGAATTATCGAGCGATGACCTGTTTTTGCGAGCACCTTGTCAAACACAAGAATGAGTGCCGGCAGAACCGTAACACATCCGATAACACCGAGGATAACTCCCTTGGCCATTACAATACCGAGATCGCGCCCCATCGTGAACGACATAAAGCAAAGTGCGATAAAGCCGGCAACTGTGGTGACCGAACTACCGAGAACGCTTGTAAATGTATTACGTACAGCGATAGCCATTGCTTCCTTCCTGTCTTCGGTAGTTTTAAGCGATTCGTTATAGCTGTGCCACAAGAAGATTGAGTAATCCATTGTCACCGCAAGCTGGAGTACCGCAGACAAGGCTTTCGTAATGTATGAGATTTCCCCGAGGAAATAATTCGTTCCGAGATTGAGGATTATCATCATTCCGATAGAGGCAAGAAAAACGAAAGGAATGATCCAATTATCGAGTAAGAGCATCATTGCAAGAAGCGCAAGTGCAACCGCGATACCGACATAGATAGGCTCTTCTCTTTCACAAAGCTCTCTCAGATCCGTCACAAGTGCCGACATCCCGGAAACAAAGCACTGTTTTCCGGCCAAAGACCTTATCTCTTTGATCGCATCCATTGTTATATCAGCGGATGTCGAGCTGTCAAAGAAGACTGCCATCATTGTGGAATTACCCGTGTTAAATGCGCGGTATAACTTTTCAGGGAGCATCTCCATCGGAACCGACAGATCTGCAAATGTGTCGTACCATACACCACTCTCAACATGATCAACTTTTTCTATCTTCGCCTTAAGTTTGGCAACATCATTCGGAGCCATATCCTCAACGATTATGAAAGAGAACGCTCCTTTTCCGAACTCATCCA
>JAEEGL011433052.1_pt1 | contig 26288 bp, 22 predicted proteins | sample 9134231 | NCBI WGS metagenome assembly JAEEGL01 (sample SAMN16246548, study PRJNA631951) | gut metagenome | biome: gut microbiome; feature: rumen; material: fiber-attached | host: Bos | place: Iran: Karaj | collected 2018-10
CATACTTTTAACCATTTAGCATGTTGAGATGCCATTGAATCAACTACTCTTATAAATGCTTCATAACTATGCATAAATCCATGTCTACCTGTTAATAGATATCCTTCTAACATACCTTCACATAAATGTTCAGATAGTACTGAATCTATTACTCTACCAGTTTGACTTAAGTATTCATCTTCTTTAAATGTAATACCATTCCATTGTCTATTAGTAGCTTCAAATACATGATTTAATCTATTTGATAATGCTTCATCTGGTCCAAAGATTCTAAAGTTTTTATTATCTTCATTATTCTTAATAATATCTCTAATAAATTTACCAAGTTCCATCATATCTTGTGTTAATATTTCACCTGGTTTTTTAACATCTACTGCATAATTTCTAAAGTCAGGCATATTTAATTCTTTAAGAAGTTTTCCTCCATTAGCATAAGGACTAGCTCCCATTCTTTTATCTGCTTTAGGTACTAATGCTTTTATATTTTTATTTATTTTTCCATTTGAATCAAATAATTCTTCAGGATGATAACTTTTTAACCATGCATTTAATATACTTAAATTTTCAGGATGTTCTTTATTTACTACTACAGGTACTTGATGAGATCTAAATGTTCCTTCTACATTTTTACCATCTATTTTTTTAGGACCTGTCCATCCTTTTAATGATTTAAATATTATCATTGGAAGTACTGCTCTTTTATTTAAATGTGTTTTAGATTTAATATTTTTAATCTCTTCAATACATTTATCCATTGTTTTAGCCATTAATTCTTGTAATGCATCTATACTAGTTGCTTCTACAAAGTATGGATGATATCCACATCCTTCAAAGAATTTCATTACTTCATCTTTTGGCATTCTAGCAAATATAGTTGGATTTGATATTTTATACCCATTTAAATGTAATATTGGTAATACTACTCCATCTGTAAGAGGATTAATGATTTTATTTAATTGCCATGATGCTGCTAAAGGACCTGTTTCAGCTTCTCCATCACCTACTACACAAGCAGCTATTAAATTAGGATTATCTAGTACTGCTCCATATGCATGTGATAGTGAATAACCAAGTTCTCCTCCTTCATTTATACTTCCTGGTGTTTCTGGTGCTACATGAGATGAAATACCTCCTGGAAAACTAAATTGTTTAAATAGTTTTTTTAGACCAGCTTCATCTTCTGTAATACTTGGATATGTTTCTGTATAAGTTCCTTCTATATATGTATTTGAAACCATAGCTTGACCACCATGTCCAGGACCAGAAATATATATCATATCTAAATTATATTTTTTAATAATTCTGTTTAAATGCATATAAATGAAATTTTGTCCAGGTGCTGTACCCCAGTGTCCTACTACATTAGGTTTAACATGTTCTAATGTTAATTCTTCTTTTAATAAAGGATTATCTTTTAAATATAATTGACCTAATGATAGATAGTTTACTGCTCTAAAATATTCATTCATATCTTTAAGTTCTTTTTCACTTAATACTCCCATCTTACTCCTCCTTATTATATATAATTATTTTATCAAAAATACAAAAAAAAAGATAGCAATTAATTGCTATCATAAAACTCTTTCGCAAAGATCTTCGTATTTACTTCCTCTAGGAGTAATAACAAATTGTCTTGTATTTTCATCAATAATCCTAATTCTAATATCTAATCTATTCTTAGGTAATAAATCTTCTATTAAATCAGACCATTCTATAATACATACTCCTCTTTTAGTGAAATATTCCGGTATTCCTAAATCTTGTTTTATATCACTAAGACGATATACATCCATATGGAATAATTTCATTTCTCCACCATCATATTCTTTAATTATATTAAATGTTGGAGATGTGATATTATCTTTTATTCCTAATGATCCAGCAAATGCTTTAGCAAATACTGTTTTTCCACTACCTAGATCTCCCTCTAAACATATAACCATATTAGGAAATTTCTCTGATTCTATATTTTGAGCAAGCTCCATTGTTTCATCTTCTGAATAAGTTGTTACTTTGTATTGCATTTATATCACCATAAACATTGTATCATTATTAGAAAAATATATACAAGAGTTTTTAATCACTTTACATCATTTTATTAGTTTTTAATATCTTTACAAATAAATATATATTTTCCAATATAATAAAACAAAAGTGTATAAACTATATCTATTATAATTCCTCTATTTATATTAAGATTTATACCTAATTCACTATTCATTTCTTTTATAGACTCCATATTATTAAAAATACTAAAATCTAAATATGGTAAAAAAGTATACTCAATAATATTAAATTCTATTCCAAATAATATTTGTGATATTAATGATGAAAATACTAATATAAATAAATCTATTCCTATACATAATGCTGTATTTTTAATAGTAGTTGATATGAACAAACTTATTGTTCCAATTAATAATAATGGTATTGAATATTCATAATATTTAGTTATAAAATCTATATCTATTTTATTTATTACTATAGAATATATAAATATTATGTATGACACTATTAAAAAAATATATAAATATATTGTTAATAATTTAGATAAATATATCTTCCATCTAAGTATAGGTTTAGTTAAATAACATTTTATTGAACCATGCTCTATTTCACTAGATATTGTTCCTCCAAAGAATACTATTATAAAGATTCCTATAAATGGTATTAAAGTATATGAAGTACTTAATATATTATTTTTATTATTCTTATATATTAATAGAATTACTATTAAAAATATTAAATCAGTTATTGCTAGTTTATATATTCCTACTTTTATTATTTCATTTATTATTAATTTAATTATTGTATATATATTATTTATTTTATTTTTGAGATGCTTCATCTTTATTTATCATATCAAAGAATTCTTTTTCTATAATATTTTCCCTCTCATATATTCTATATACATTTATATTATTAAATATTAATTCTCTATTTAACATACTTATAGTTGAGTCTGATTCATATACTTCTAATTCTTCATTTATACAATAATTCTTTAATAATAATTTTGCTTTAGAAAAGTCATCTACTTCAAATAATATATTTTTCTTTTTTACATTTTTATCTATACTTTTTACATCTATTATTTGTCCATTATTAATAAATATTACTTTATCACATAATGATTCTATTTCAGATAACATATGTGATGATATTAATATGGTAGTATCTTTCATATTTTTTAATATATCAAATATCTTCTTAATACCTTCTGGATCTAATCCATTAGTAGGTTCATCTAAAATAAGTATTTTAGGTTTATTAATAAGTGATTGAGCTATTCCTAATCTTTCTTTCATACCAAGTGAATATGTTTTAAATTTACGTCCTAAATGCTTTTCCATTTCTACTATTTTTACTATTTCTTCAATAGTGTCATCTGATACATTCTTAAACATAGATTTAAATATTTCTAAATTTTTAGCTCCACTAGCATTCCTATATAGATCTGGTGTTTCAATTAATGTTCCTACTATAGACATAGCTTTTTCATATTCAGTATCAAGATTATAATGGTAGTAATATATTTCACCACTATCCATTTTATATAAACCTGTCATTATCTTTAATAATGTAGATTTACCAGCTCCATTCTTACCTACTAATCCTACTATTTCTCCCTCATAAATATCAAAACTAATATCTTTTAATATTTGTTTACCACCCATCTTTTTATTCAAATGTCTTACTGTTATACTTTTTTCCATATATACCTCCTGAAAAGAAGTATATATATTTTAAATATCTATATCAAATCACTAAAACTTAATTTTGAATGTTAATAATTAGTTAATAATTTAATTATTGCTTAGAGAAAAATTAATCATAATTTAAGATATTCTTTCTCAAAATTGAATTTTATATAAAATAAAAAAACTTATAACTTTTTAGTTATAAGTTTTATTTATTATTTCTTTTTACCTTTTAGTAAATGTTCTCCAGTTAGAGCAAGTGCTCCTCCTGTTAATAAACTATAAGGTCCTGTTGCTAATAAAGCAATTCCACCAGTAGCAAGTCCAAATAATACTGCTACACTAGCTAGTCCTATTCCTGTTGCTAATGCATATTTAAGGATTGATTTAGTAATCTTACCTTTCTTTTCAGGAACTATTTTCTTAGCTGCTTTTGGTGTATCAGGATTTAATTTAGGTTCTGATTTAGAATCTACTGGTTCACCTACTACAACATTTTCTTCTTTTTCAGCTTCTTTAACTTCTTCTTTAGCATTTTCTAAAGCTTTAGTCATTTGAAGTGTCCAGAATTCTTTAAGATTATTTCTTTCTTCAGCTTCAATCTTATTATTTTGTTCTTCGATTTTAGCTAATTCTTCATCAGAAGCTCCTTGATTTTTTTGCATTTCATAGAAGTTTTGTCCATCTACAAATCTATCACTATATCTAATTAATCTATCAGCAAAATCTTCACTAGATGTTCCTAGGATTTCATCATTTAATTCATCACCAGTATATGAACTTCCTCTTGCTTTCATGAAGTTATCAAATTCTTCTCTAATACTACCAAGTGTAATATCTTTTCTAGCATTGATTTGTTCATCTGTTGGTAAAGCTGCTGGTAAATCATGTTTAGCTTCTTCAGCTTTTCTCTTAGCTTCTTCCTCAGCTTTTAATCTTGCTTCTTCTTCAGCCTTTTTATTAGCCTCTTCTTCAGCTAATTTTTTAGCTTCCTCTTCAGCTTTCTTTCTAGCTTCTTCTTCTTTAATAGCTTCTAATTCATCAACATAGCCACCCATTTCATCTGGTTTGCTATAAGCACTTAATACTGCATTTGACTTTCTATTTAAATCAGCTAATAAATCCATACCAATTAATTTATCTTCATTATTACTAATTAATCTATCTAAATCAGCATTAAGAACTCCATTCTTAAGATTTTCACTATTCTTTGTATATAATTCTTTTGCACTTTCTATTTTAGCTAATTGATCAGTTAATGCTTCATAATTCTTAGTACTAATATTTAATTTATTATTATATTCACTTTTCTTAGTATTATCTTTTTCTAATTCTTTACGAAGTTTATCATATCCAACTAATTCTTCACTAGGAATTTTGATATGTTCTTTCTTAAGATTAGATAAGAATTCATCTTTCTTAATAAGACCTAATACATATTTATAAACTTGAATATTTTTATATTCCGCTTTCATTTCTTCTTTTTTAGCTCTAATATCATCATTACATTGTTTAATAGCAGCATTAAATCTATTTAATCTACCATTCTTATAAGAAATTACTTCTTTAGTTATATTTAATGTTGTCTTACGAGCATTTTCTATATTAGCTATTTCATTATATAAAGCTAATGCTTCTTCATTTCTATCTTTTAAGTTTCTAGCTTCTCTTACTTTACTTTCAAAGTATTTATTAGCATTTAATTCTTTTAGTAATGTAGCAAATTCATTTGCTCTTGTATTATCTTTTTGAACAATATCAGCAAATGTTTCTGTTCCATCTACTACATTTGAGAATCTTTCTAATAAATCATCTCTAATTGCTCTTAAGTCAGCATTTTCATCTACTACTGGAGCTTTTACATTTCTATTAAAATCAAATGTATCAGCATATCCTTGTTCTTCTGGATAGTATCCACCTTCTACTATATGTTCTTGTTTTCTTAATAGTGGTGCTACTTCTTCTCTTATTCTATTAAATGTGTTAATACGTTCTCCAATTGTTCTTAAAGTATTTAAATATAAACTAGTATATCTTTCTTTAAGATTTTCATCTTTTTGTACTTGAGCACGTCTAGCACTAAATTCTCTATCTCCATCATATAGATTAAAATCAGTTTGAGTTAAGTGAACAATATATCTAGGATCTACAGGTAAACTAGAATTAATGTTTGGTAAAACATTAACTGCAGCTACATCTGCATTTTCTCCTCTTAAGTAAGCATATAATGAAGCTTCATTAATTAATCTTCTAATTTCTTCATTATTCTTTTCATATTGTTCCATTAAAGGATTTAACTCTTCTTGAATAGCATCTACATCAGCATTCTTTTTACTATATACTGCATTTACTCTTGCTTTTACATCATTATTATTTTGATCTAAATTAATTATTAAGTTGTTATCAAAACTTGGTAAATCAGCATTTCCACTATTTCTAATAGCTCTATTTACAGTTCTAGTTTGATCTAATAATGCAGTAAATCTTTCTAATGTTTTAGATGCTCTATCTAATTCTTCCATAGATAGTGATACAATAAAGTCTTTTCTTGATAATAGATTATTTGCTTCTACAATTCTTTTTTGTAATTCTGGTAATATTTCATTGATTCTATCAATAGCTTCAACTTCAAATACACCATCATCAGTTACATCGTTTAATTTTTCACTTAAACCATTATTTCCTTCTAATAATTCTTTTAATCCATCAAATGTTAGATTAAAGTTTTCTAATAATTCTCTTTCATTCATTTTTTATTCCTCCCCCATATTCACATGAAATCCATTATAAATCTCTATATTAACTTTATTTGAAAATAAAGGTAATAGCTTGTTTAATAATTCTTGGTCTTCTACTTTTTCTATTCCATCACTATAGTTTTGAAATATTGTAAAGTTTCTACCAAATGTTTTTTTATCTACCATTTCATTACAGAAACAATAATCATTTCCTTCATATTCTAATTCATCAAATACAACATAAAGTTTATTTTCTGCTTCAAACAAATCATCTTTCTCTATCATATCTATTTCTCCCTTAATATTCACTTAAATCAACATTTTCTTCATTTATTAAATCTTTAAATAATACTTTAAAACTATCTATTGATTTTTTCTTTGCATCTTCATAAACTACTTTAGTTCTTCTAATTGCTTTATAGAAGTGTTTAATTCTTACTTCAGTAGCATTTTCATATAATGCCATAGAAAATGCACTCATGACTATAGTTAATGCTATATCAGGGTATCTATTTCCTATTTCATATATTCTTTTATATTCATCAGTCATATCTACTATGAAGCTGAATATTTTCTCTTTTATAAAATCTGTATATCCTAATTTAATTCCTGTTCTTTTTTCATATTTAGGATATGTTCCCATTAATATTTGTACACATTGCTCAGGAGTTGGTTCAGCAACATCTACTTTTAAGAAACGTCTTAAGAAAGCTCTATCTCTTAAAATGTATGCTTCATATTCATCAAATGTTGTTGCTCCAATCATTTTTATGTCACCACGATCTAGTCCTGGTTTTAACATATTAGCGAAGTCTATACTCATATTAGATGTATTTCTGTTTACTAGTAAGTGAACTTCATCTATGAATAATATAATATTCTTTTTAGTCTTAAGTTCATCTACTAATAGTTGAAGTCTATTTTCAGTTCCACTTTCTGTTTTAGTTTCACCTAGTAAACTTGATATGTTTACTTTGATTAATTCATATGGTTTTAATGCATTTGGTATTGTACCATTTACCATACGATAACCTATTCCTTCAACAATAGCTGTTTTACCTACACCAGCTTTACCAACAAGTAGAGCACTTTTTTCAGGTGTTAATAGTATTTCTATAGTCTGTTCTATCTCAAATTCTCTACCTATTGCTGGATTAGTAACATACTCTTTTTTACTTAGGTTTTCACCATAAGTATCTAGTATACTAATCTTAGGAGTAACTTGTGAAGATTCATTTTTTACTTCTTCTTCATTATTTTCAAATTCTATTATTTCAAAATCTTGATTCACGCATTCCTCCTTACGTGCTTCATTATACCAAAAAAAGGGCAAAAAGTCTATATTTTTCTATTGACAAAACACTTTTGGTGTCATATAATTAAATACGTAACCAAAAAAGTGCCCGATTAGCTCAGTCGGTAGAGCGCACGGCTGTTAACCGTTAGGTCGCAGGTTCGAGTCCTGCATCGGGCGCCAGTTGAAAATTAACCTTGGATTTCCAAGGTTTTTTCTTGCATAAAAAAAGAACTTTTTATTAAAAGTTCTTATCTAGTTATAGCTTTATTATTATCAAGAATATCTACTCTACCAGCATCTTCTTTGCTCATAGTTATCTTAACTACATATCTTGATAATTCTTCTGAATCATATATAACTCCATCTTTCAAATCATTTATATATGTACTCATTCTATCTCTCTTATCTACTTTTAATGATATATATAATTGATTAGATGATTTTTTAATATAATAATCATAATATGTTTCATAATATTTAACATCTACTTTTACTTTACCTAACATATTTTCATCATATTCAACAATATATTGAGTATCATAATTAGCATTAAATATTATACTTAAATGTTTATTAACATCACTTGGTAATATATAAGTATCATATTTAGATGTCATAGAATATTTTTCACTAACATCTTCTTTACTTTCTATCTTATATATTTTTTTAACAAATAATACTATTCCTAGTGCTAAGGCTAATACTAATACACATGTAACAATTATATTTAATTTAATATTATTTCTCTTATGATATAGTAATCTGAATAACATAATCATTATCCATAACCATAATAAATCTATTGCTACTGAACCTAGTACTAAACCAACAAACTTAACACCATCTAAGTATGCAAATACAGTTGCTATAGCTATTACTGATATCCATAACCATACAAATATCATAATACACACAATTACTACTTTTATGATTGATAAAATTATTCTTTTTCTTTTTTGTTCTTTAGTTTCAAAAATATGTTTTTCACTTATCTCATCAGAAATATCTCCGATAAAATCTTCAGTTTCTTCTTTTATTTCTTCAATAATATTATTTTCTTCTTTAATTTTATTCTCTTTTTTAAATTTACCTAGTATAGAAACTTTAGTAATCTTTTTAGATTCTTTTTCTTCTTTTTTCTCTATCTTACCTAATTTCTTAACATCAGTTATTTTATTATGTCTTTTGAATAAACTAAGTATATTATTTTCTTTATTTTCTTCTTTTTCTACTTTACCTAGTTTTTTAACATCTTTTATTCTTTTATCTTTTTTAACTTTTCCAATGACTTTTACATCTTTAATCTTTTTATTTTTAGCTTTTTGTTTTTTAAGTTTTTCTTTTTGTTTAAGTTTTCTTTCTTTCTCTTTTTCTTTTCTCTTTTGTTCTTTTAATTTTAATTTTTCTTGTTTTCTTTTTTCTTTTTCTTCTTTTTTCTTTAACTCTTCTTCGTAATTCTTTTCTGTTAAATCTTTAGTAATAGCTTCATAGAATTTAACAAATGCGTTTTTATTTTTATTTTTTTCTTTTAATAATTCTTTTTCTTTATTAGCTACTGATACTGGAGAACCAATTTCTTTCATAATATCGGATATTTTTCTTTTTTTAGCTAGTTCATCATCAATTAGTTTTCTATATTTAGTCATGATAAAAGTACGATCTTTTTCACTTATATCGTTTAATCTTTTACCAAGTTCCTCCATAAATTTCTTATCTCTAATCATCTCTAGTACCCCTTAAAACACATATATAATAGACTAAAAGTGCCTTTTTGTCAATAAAAAATGTCCCCTATTTTAAATAAAAATACAAAGTTTCATAAAATTAGCACTCTCTATTGACAAGTGCTAATTTATGAGTATAATTAGATATGTAAGGAGATGATAATAATGAGTTTATTACCAGGAAGATTTTATTTAGATGATTTCTTTGATGATTTTGCACCAGCACCTAGAATGCCAAAGATGGATATGAGATGTGATGTGTATGAAAAGAAAGGACGTATCAATATTGATTTAGATGTTCCAGGTTATAATAAAGAAGACATTAAAATTGATGTTGAAGATGGAATTTTAACTATTGCTGCTTCTATGAATAAAGAAGTAAATGAGGATAATAGTGAAAGACATTACATCCATAGAGAAAGAGTTACTGGATCATTCAAGAGACAATTTAATGTTGGAAACATTGATGAAAAAGAAGTAACTGCTAAATTTCATAATGGTGTATTAAAGATTTCATTCCCTAAAGAAGAAAAGAAAGAAACAAAGAAATTCATTGAAATAAAATAAATTATTAAAAAAAAGAATTGATGACATATGTCATCAATTTTTTATTGTTGATTGAAATTAGGATTTTGTCCATTATTATGTTTTTTCTTTTTCTTCTTTTTCTTTTTATTTGGATTAAAATTATTATTATTTTCAAATGCTGGAGTTGGTTCAGAAACTCTTTCTTCTTCAACTTCTTTTGGTTCCTCTTCAGAAGTCTCCTCTACTTCTTCATCTTCTTCTGAAACAACTTCTTTTTCCTCTTCAACTACTGGTTCTTCATGTTCTTCTTCATAATTTGAATAATTTTCTTCAAATACTTCTTCTTCAATTGTACCTGTTTCTATAACTTCTTCTGGTTCTTCATATGGTTCAGGTTCTTCAATTGGAGCTTGTTCAAATACTGGCATTGCTATTTCAGTATCTTTTTCTTCAACTACTGGTTCTTCTTTATAAGAAGTTTCTTCTTCTGGAACTACTACTTCAGGAGTTTTTTTCTCTTCTTTTGGTTCTTCAACCTTTTCTTCTTTTTCTTCTTCTTTCTTTTCTCTAATTGGAGAAACTTTATATGATTTTTCATCAGTTTGTAATATAAATGTTTTATCTATATCTTTAAAGTTTTCTATTTTTAAACTTCCTTCTAATTCTAATCTTCTTATTTCTGCTTCTAACCCACATATTTCACTTTGAGATTGTTTCAAGAAATAAATTAAGAATATATCATCATTTAATAGATAGAATGCTGTTGCTGTTTCTCTTCGTACATAGTAAATTGGTTTTCTCATTTCAGCTTGAGCATCTACTAAATCTTCTATTTTACTTACATGTAAAACACTCTTATTTTTTAATTTAGGAAATTTATTAGTGTTTACTAATATTCCATCATATGTTTTAAGTATTTTATTTAATTCAGTTTCATATATTTCTTTTTCTGATGCAAAACTATTTTTATATTCAGTAATAAATGAGAATGCTGCCATTAAAGTTACTGGTACTAAAACAATTAGATAATTATATAGATTATTTAAAAATAATACTACTGTTATACCTATACATAATAACAATAATATTAATGTTGATATTACTTTAACTTTATTTTTCATTATTTCAACTCCTCTTTAATAATTCACTTAACCATATACTAAAGTATGCTACATATCTTATTTTAAATAGTACTTTCCCTTTAATATCTTTTTCTGTTATATCAATACTATCTATACTATTATTAGCATCTCCTTTAGTCTTATAAATAATTTGATTATTTACTTCTTTTTTCTCAACTAGTCTATGTACTATGGTTCTATTTTGTGTTTCATCATAGTATACAATTACATCGCCTATCTCTAGTCTATCTATATTATATACCTTTTTATAAATAATTGCATCACCTTTATGAATTTTTGGATACATTGAGTCAGATCCTATACCTATAAGTGTAATTGGGAATATACCTGAGAGCAATGCTACAAATAGGATTATACCTACAATTAAGGCTTCACTTTTAGCTAAAGATTCTTTAGCAAAGAATTTTCCTTCTACTATATTTTCTTTATATTTAATTTCTTTCAACATAGAAATATATACTAATATTGGATAACACACTCCTAATACTGAAGTCATCCAATCATTATATCCTGGTAATATTGGAATGAAATAAATATATAAATCCATACATATTCTATAAAACAATGTCGGTCTTAAACCACCATATTTAACTATTTTAGCAAGTATTAAGTTTTTACTTATTATTGGTAATACTATTGTAGTTATTGTTTTAAATAATAATACTCCATTTCTAATACTACTAAATCTAAATGCTATACATATTTCAAAAACAGATAATGCTAATGTTGTTATTTTTTCATTCTTACCATGTTTATTAACATCACCTATTATTACATATCTATATATTTCCATAAATATAATTAATAATAATGGCATAAATGAATTATTAAATATCATATTAAGTTTAGTAGAATATGCATTTTTATTAAATCCTATTAAGAAACTTATTCCATATGAAACTACAAAGTAAAGAAGAACAACTAATACAATTTTAAAAAAGATTGCTTTTTTTGTTCTAGTTTGTTTATCTTTTTGAAATCCATATAGTTTAATAGCAATATAAGCCATTATAGACATAAAGGCTACATTTATATAGTCACTATATTTTAAGAAATTATTTAATATAATTGCTTGAAATATAAATCCATAAATAATCAAACATAAATTAATAATTATTCCCTTTTTACTCTTGTTCATATGTTTTGTTCCACCTAAAAATACTATAGTTTCCTATATTCAAAATAATTGTATCATTTTTACTTTTTTTTAACAATAAAAATGTTAGCTTTTTTGCTAACATTATTTAGTTACATTAAATCTGAAATAACATATATCTCCATCTTGCATTACATAATCTTTTCCTTCTAGTCTTGCTTTTCCAGCTTCTTTTACTTTTAATTCGCTACCACATTCTATTAAATCATCATAACTCATTACTTCTGCTTTTATGAATCCTTTTTCAAAATCAGTATGAATTATACCAGCACATTCAGGAGCTTTCATTCCATCTTTAAAAGTCCATGCTCTTACTTCATCTTTACCTACAGTAAAGAATGTTTTAAGTCCAAGCATATGATATGTAACATGTATTAATTGATCTAGTCCACTATTTTGTATACCTAAATCACGTAAGAATTCTTCTTTTTCTTCATCATTTAAATCACATAATTCACTTTCTATCTTAGCACACATAAGTACTACGCTAGCATTTTGAATACCTGCGATTGTTCTTACTTCTTCTACATATTTATTTTCATTACCTAGTAAATCATCTTCTGATACATTTGCTAGATATATGAATGGTTTATTAGTTATAAGATTATATGTTTTTAATAGTTTTTCTTCTTTTTCATCAAAATCTACTAATCTAAGCATGAATCCATCGCTTAGTTTTTCTTTTGCTTTTTTAAGAAGAGCAACTTCATATAAAGCTTCTTTATCATTAGTAGTAACAGCTTTCTTTTCTATTTTAGAAAGTCTATTTTCTATTATTTCTAAATCACTAAGCATTAATTCATAATTAACTATTTCTATATCTCTTCTAGGATCAACTGTTCCTTCAACATGAATAATATCTTTACTTTCAAAGCATCTTACTACTTGTACAATTGCATCTACTTCACGAATATTTGCTAGGAATTTATTTCCTAAACCTTCACCAGTAGAAGCTCCTTTTACAAGTCCTGCGATATCGATAAATTCATATTGAGTACTAATTAATCTTTCAGGTTTATACATTTCATTTAATACTTCTAATCTTTTATCAGGTAGTGATACTACTCCAACATTAGGATCTATTGTTGCAAATGGATAGTTTGCAGCTAATATATTCTTTTTAGTTATTGCATTAAATAATGTACTTTTTCCAACATTTGGAAGACCTATAATTCCTGCTTTAAGCGCCATAAATTACCCCCGGATAAGAACCTATTCCAATAGGAAGTCCTATCATATACCATCCTAATAGTACAAGTCCAAATATTAATGTTATATATATCATATAAGGTACCATTATTTTAGTTCCACCAAATAATGTTACTACTTCATCTTTATCATTATATTTTTCTAATAATGCTATATAAATTACAAAGTATATAAATAATGGAGTTATTCCATTAGTAACTGTATCTCCTGCTACGTAAGTTAATTGTGCAAATTCTGGACTAATGCTTGCATTCATAAATAGTGGTACTACACTAGCGGACATCATAGTCCATTTAGTAATGGTATCAGGATTAAATAAATTAGTTATAGCCACAAATATAAATGTAATTATAACTAAAAATCCTCCTGTTAATTTTACATTACCAAGTATTGTACTAAAGAATGCAGTTATTACATTACCTATATTACTTTCATTATATACATTTATAAATAATGACATAAAGAACATAAGTACCATTACATTACCAATATTATCTAATGAAAATGCTAATGCTTCAGATACTTCTTTAGAATGTCTTATTGTTTTAGCTACAAATCCATAACCAAAACCTATTATTGCAAATAATAATGTTACTATAAATAAGAATCCTTGATTAAATAATGATTTTGCTCCAAATACCATATCTATATATTTATCAGCACGAGTATCTAATAAAGCTCCTGATAAAGGTAATCCTGGTATTATCATATATGTAATTATTAATATATATATAAATCCGAGAGCAAGACCAATTATTAAACCTCTTAATTGTCTATTTGTTATTACTGTTTCTTTAGTATCATATTCTATTCTAGGAAGTTTTGGCATTATTCTTCTTTCTGTTATAAAAGTAAATACAAATGCAGTTACTACTAATAAAACAATCATTATAAATAATGCAAAAAATGTTCCTATTTTATAATCAGTATCTATTAATTTAGAAGCGCTTAATGTTAATTTCATTAATGAATTATCTGTTGCTGTTAAAAATATATTAATTCCAGTACCAAATGCAAGTGATGCATAGGTGGCAATTACTCCTCCAGCTGGATTTCTTCTTCCATGTTTAAACAATAATGCTCCAATAGGTAACATTATTACAAATCCAATATTACCTACTAATGATAATATTAAACTTATAAATATAAGTATAAATGTTACTGTATTCTTTTTAGTATTTTTAGTTAATAATGTGAAACAAGTTTCTAAAAAACCACTCTTCTCAAGAACACCTATTCCTATTAATACAATAATTAAAACAGGTAATGGTTCAAAATTAGTAAAACTTGTTACTGCTGTAGTAAATATATGTTTAATACCACTTAAACTAAATAAGTTATTTACTTCTACTACATTATTTACTAAATCATTTCCTCTATTTACAACTGAATATTCAGCTTGTACTTTAAGTAAACTTAAGAAACCACTTAATACTATTACTATAAATGTTAAAAGAATACATGTCACTATAGGACTAAATTTCTTTTTTCTTTTAAACATTAGTACTCCTCAACTTTCTTTAATTTTTTATCAAATTCTATTCTATCCATCATAATACTTCTATTACAATGAACACATTTTATTTTTATATCAACACCTACTCTTGTTATTTCCCATAAGTTAGTTCCACAAGGATGTTGTTTTTTCATAATAACTTTGCTTCCTATTTTATATTCTTTATTCATATTAATCAACTTTCACTTCAATACCTAATATATCTAGTATTCTTTCTAAGTCTTTTTCACTATTAAAAGGTACTACTATTTTATTATTTTGAATTCTAACTCTATTTCCAATAGCATCAGTCATAGCTTCTTCTACGTAATTATATTTTTTATCTGCTGGTTGTTTTACTACTGGATGTTTTTTAGGTACATTTGGATTACTAGCTAATTCTTCTAAGTTTCTAACTGTCATATGACAACTTTTAATTCTAGTTGCAAGTTCTTTTATTAATGTTTCATCTTCTATTTTACTAAGTACTTTAGCATGTCCCATTGTAATAGCACCAGAAACTATATCTTCTTTTATATAATCAGGTAATGATAATAAACCTAACATATTTGTAATATGGCTTCTACTCTTACCTAATTTTTTAGCTAATTCTTCTTGAGTTATTCCAAGTACTTGAATTAATTTAGAATATGCTTGTGCTTCTTCAATAGCAGTTAAATCTTCTCTTTGAATATTTTCTAATAATGCTATCTGCATCATTTCATCTTCAGTGAAATCTTTTATAATTGCTGGTATCTTTTTAAGACCTGCGATTTCACTTGCTTTAGTTCTTCTTTCACCTGCTACTATTTCATAACCTTTAATACTTTTCTTAACTATTATTGGTTCTAATACACCAAATTCTTTTATTGAATCAGCAAGTTCTTTTAATTTTTCTTCATCAAAATTTAATCTAGGTTGATATGGATTACTTCTAAGTTCACTTATATCTATTTCTACTACATCTTCTTTAGAAGCATTTTCTTGTATTTCATTTAATTCTTCTAAAGGATTTGAATATAAAGATTCATTAGAAAATAATTGTTCTAATCCTTTACCTAATGCTTTTCTTTTATTCCCTGTTTCCATTTCTATCTATCACCTCTTTTGCTAGATTTAAATATGCTAGGGCTCCTTTACTTTTTGGATCATATTCCAAAATTGGTTTACCATGTGATGGAGCTTCTACTAGTTTTACTAATCTTGGTATTATTGTACTAAATACTTTTTCACTAAAGAATTTACGTACATCTTCTACTACTTCTAAACCTAGTAATGTTCTACCATCTAACATAGTAAGTAATACACCTTCTATATCTAATGTTGGATTAATCTTCTTTTGTACATTTAATATTGTTTTTAATAACAAATTAACTCCTTCAAGACTATAATATTCACATTGTATTGGTATTAATACTGAGTCTGCTGCTGCTAAAGCATTTGTTGTTAAAATACCTAATGCAGGAGGACAATCTATTATTATAAAATCATATCTATCTCTAACTGTTTCTATTTGTTTTTTAAGTTGTTCTGTCATAACAAATTTTCTATCTTGAAAACTTAATTGCATAAGCTCTATTTCAGCTCCTGCTAAATCTATAACAGATGGAACAATACTTAAATTCTTAAATGGTGTTTTAATAATAGCATCTTTCATTTCACAGGCACTCATTATAACATCATACATACTCTTTTTAATCTTTTGTTTTTCAATTCCTAGACCAGTAGTTGTATTACTTTGAGAATCTAAATCTATTAATAATACTTTTTTACCTAAATGTCCTAGTGAACTTGATAAGTTTATACTTGTAGTTGTTTTACCTACTCCACCTTTTTGATTAACTAATGCTATTACTTTTCCCATATTGCTCTTTCTCCTTATCAAAAAATAATTTAATTTATATTATATAACATTTAAACTTAATTGTACTAATATTATATCATTAAACTATATTTTTAAAAACTCAAAATATAAAAAAATTGATATTATTTTTTAATATCAATTTTTTCTTCAAGAATTTCATTTTTAAAATAATCTAATGCTTCTTTCATTTCATTATAATTCGGTTTATTTATTAAAATATGATTTAAGCTTTCTAAATTTTTATTATTCTTAATACTGTCATTAAAACTATTTATATTATCTATAGTTATTAAACCTTTTTTATAATCATGATACATTTTTATAGCTAATATAGATGATATAGCATATTTAGTTTTATCTATTAATTGTTCATAATATTTATTATTTGATTCTTGTTTTATATTACTTAATTCTTCTAAATGATTCATAGAACCATCATATATAGTAATACCATTATATAAATTATTACAATATATAATTATTGAATTTATTCTTTCCTTAATAGGGTTTATATTATCACTACTTGAGATATTATTTTCTTTTAAATAATCATAGAATAGAAATTCATGTAATATAGATATACATTCTGTAAATAATCTTCTATCTAAATTAATTCCATCATTTGCATTAGTATAATGCATATATTCATGTACTAAATCATATGCATCATCTATAGTATGAGTTTGAGATATTGTTATATTAGGTTCTAATCTTCCATCATCATATACTCTTACTCTAATACTACTTATATTTCTATCGCTTTCTATAAATTCTACAAATCCTTTATTTACTAAATCATCTAATTCTTTTTTATAATTTGGATTTAATCCCTCCAAGTAAGAGTCAGCTAAATCTAAAGAATCATATACTGAATAATAATTATTATATCCAATATTTGAACTATATAATTCTTGTAATTCTTCATATGTTAAATTAGATATTTCTTTAATATATTCCTTATTTTCTATAAGAAATTTAATCATTGGATCTTCTTTATGATCTACAAGTACTGATAATAACATTCTTATTCTTTCTTCATCTTTCATAATTATTTACCAACTATATTTCTAGCTGCGATTAATCCTGTAGCTGCGGCTGTTACTATGTTACCTGCTTTACCAGAACCATCACCTACAAAGTATATATTATGATCTTTTAATTTAAAGTTATTATCTGTTTCAATTTCATTACTAAAGAATTTAATTTCTGGTCCATATAGAAGTGTTTCATCATTATTAACACCAGGTATTATTTTATCTAGTTTTTCTAATCCTTCTAGAATATTAGTTATTATTCTATGTGGTAGTACTAATGATAAATCTCCTGCGACACAATCTTTAAGAGTTGGTTCTATAAATCCTTTATTAATTCTTTTCCATTCACTTCTTCTACCTTTTTTAAGATCTCTAAGTGATTGAATAATTGGTTTTCCATCTCCAAGAGTATTTGCTATTCTAGCTATGCTTTCACCATATAATCTTGTATTAGTTACTGGTTGAGTAAGACCAACTTTACTAATAAATGCAAAGTTTGAATTAGCTGATTTAACATCTTTTAAAGAGTGACCATTAACACATATAAATCCATAATAGTTTTCTTTTGTTACATATCCTCCAGGATTAGTACAGAATGTTCTTATTTCATCAGTATATGTATCTGTCTTAATAAATATTGTTGGATCATATATTACATTTGTAATATCTTCTAATATTTCTTTTCTTACTTCTACTCTTACACCTATTTCAATACTTTGACTTGTATATGGAATATCATATTTATCAGCAAGTTCTTGTATCCATTTAGCTCCTGTTCTACCTGGTGCTACTACTACATTTTTAGCTGTAATAGAATCTTTATTCTCTATTACTAATTCATATGAATCTTTAGTTTTTTCTACTATATCTAATACATTAGCATTTTCATATAAATCTACTTTTTTATTTCCTAAATAATCAGTAAAGTCTTTTATATATCCTGGAAGTTTATCACTACCTAAATGTTTTTGTTTAATTATTAGAAGTCTTGCTCCTGTTTTAGCAACTTCTTTTTCTATTTGTTTTGCTTCATCCATATTAGATGGATAAACATCACTATCCATATTAAATTCATTAAATATTTTTTCAGTATCATCTATTAATTTATATGCTTCACTTTGAGACATATATTTAAATAAATCACTTTTACCTAGTTTAGGAATAAAATTTAATTTTCCATCAGAAAATGTTCCTGCTCCACCATAACCAGATAATATTTGACATGGATTACAATTTAAACATTTTCCACCATTAATTTTCATAGGACACATTCTAGTATCTGCTTTTCTTCCTTTATCAAGTAAAGCTACTTTTAATTTAGGATTATTGTTTATTAACTCATAAGCACAAAATAATCCAGCTGGTCCTGCTCCTACTATTGCTACATCATATTTTTTCATTTATATCACTTCCCTCTCATAAGCAAAAGCATTTTATTTTTTAACTTTTGTATTTTATTTTCTCTATTTTCTATTCTTTTAGCAAGTCTTTGAATTTTCTTTTCTACTCTTGGACTTAATTTAACTTCTTCTTTCTTACCATTATCTTTTTCAAGTTCTCTATAAGCAACTTTTCCTATAAGAGTTTTAGGTAATTCAGTTTTAAATACATATTCATATGGTAATGAATATTTTGGTAAGTTTTGTTCACAATGTTCTTTTATACTATCCTCTACATCTTTAGTATGTCTAATACCTTCTTTAAGTACTATGAATGCTTTAGCAACTTGTACTTTATGTGGATGAGGTATTCCTATTACTACACTTGTAAATACTTTAGGATGAGAATTTAATACATTTTCTATATGACTTGGATATACATTATATCCAGAAGATACTATCATTCTTTTAATTCTTTGTTTGTAATAAACATATCCTTCTTCATCCATACATGCTACATCACCAGTATGTAACCATACTCTACCATCATCATGAGTTTGAAGTACTTTCATTGTTTCTTTAGGATTATTTAAATATCCTAACATTACTGTTGGAGAACTAATACATATTTCTCCATCTACTCCAGGTTTTACTTCACTTTGGGTACCAGGTTTTACTATTTTATAGTATGTATCTGGGAATGGTATTCCAATTGAACCTGGTTTATATCTACCTGTAGGTGTTAAACATGTTGCTGCTGATGCTTCAGTTAAACCATAACCTACTCTTACTTCTGCACTTGAACCATGGTCATGTAGATATTTATCTACCTTAGTTTTCAAATCATTAGACATAAAGTCTCCACCAGATACAGCACATGTTAAGAATTCTAAATCATCTTTGCCAAGATTTGATTCAGATAATTGTTCATATAATGATGGAACCATACATATAATATTAGGTTTATATTTTAATAATGTTTTTATTAATACTTTTGGTCCAAAATCTGGTACAAGTATTATTTTCATACCACAACAAAGAGGAGTATGTACACATACACCTAATCCAAATCCATGGAATATTGGTAGTATTGATAATATTGATACACCTTCTCCAGTTTGTTCTACCATTTTTTGACATTCTAATGCTAGTGCATTAAAGTTTTTATTTGAAAGTAGTATACCTTTAGGATCTCCGCTTGTTCCTCCACTATAAAGTATTACAGCAGGATCATTTGGTTTTTGCAAGCATACTATTTCTCCTTCATAATCATAACCATAATTCAAAAACTCTTGATATGTCATTATGTCATCATCAAGTTCTATTTTAGGTATTTGACCTCTAGATTTATATTTATATAAAAGTTTTTTAATAGTTGCTAAATCATCTCCAACTGAGCCAACAACAACTTTTCTTACATCTGTATTATCTATAATATTTCTTACTTTTTCATATACTAAATCAAGTACGAAAAGATATGAACTATTACTTTCTTTTAAGTATCTTTCAATCTCATTTTGTGCTGATAAAGGGTGAACCATTGATGCTATTGCACCTACCATATTAATAGCATAAAACATTATTATTGCAGATGGTGTATTAGGCATACATATTGTTACTACATCACCTTCTTGTACTCCTGTATTTTTAAGTGATTTAGCACACTCTTTTATTTGAGAATAAAATTCTCTATATGTTACAGTACCACCATAATATTCATATGCTATATTTTCTGGAAATCTAGCAACTGCATCTAATAAGTATCCTACCATAGATGAGTCACTATAATTTAAATTTTGATTTACTCCTTCTTTATAAAATTCTACCCAAGGAGTATTAATCTTTGATTTTGATGTCTTCATCAGCATTACCTTCTAATAACTCTGGGTTATTAAATATATATTGTAATAGTTGAACTGACTTTGCAAAATAATAACCATCAGCTATTCTTTCATCTAAATTAATACCAAATTCACACAACTTCCTTACTTCTTTTTTACCATCTATTATTACTTCTTCATCTTTTATTTCACCCATTGTAGCAAGAGCACTTGAGTTACCAAAATCTGTTATATTATGGAATATTGCTCCACAATGAATAGCTCCAAGATTAGATAAGATAATACTACTATAATAAATATTATCTTGTGCTATTGAATCAGGTAATATACCTTTTTTATCCATCCATTTTAATAATCCAATAACTGGTACTCTTACAATATTAGGTTGGTGTCCTAAAACATCTATAACTTTATTTCCACCTTTTTTCTCAATATTTTTATTTTTTCTAATACCATCTATTTTTTCAGTTAGTTTTTTACTAATAGATGCTAGATTATCATCTTTATCTACTCTAACAACTAACATTAATTCATCTGCTTTATCTTCAAAAGCTACTTTTGCTACAAAAGCAATATCTACATATTTATGTTCAAATATATGTCTATCTTGAACAAATCTGTTTAATAAAGGTCTATTATAATATGTTTTAGCTACAGCTGTTACTACTGCATTAAAAAAAGTATAATGTTCACCTTTCTTTTTCTTCTTCTCTAAATATTTCATTAAATTAGTAACATCTACTTTTTGATTTATATAAACATCACTAACACTTCTGTTTGGTTTTATGTCTATTGCAATTTGATTTAAACCATTAAAATCTTTTACTCTTCTCGCATATTTACTTCTCATAATTTTTTACCTCGCATTTCCATTATACTAAAAAAAATACTTATGTTGCAAGAACATAAGCATAATATGCTACAAATATACTAATCATTATCGCACCTTCTAGTGTAGATAATTTTTTATCACTTCTAGCAAAGAAGAATAATACAAGTGCTGCTACTAATACAGCAGATACATCAATAAGATTAAAACTTAAACTTTCTACTCCGCCATATACTAATAATGGTAAACCAAGTACTACACCTATATTAAATACATTAGTTCCAATTATATTACCAAGAGCAAAATCAAATTCTCCTCTTTTGGCTGCTATTACAGTCATAGTCATTTCTGGAAGAGATGTTCCTATTACTACTACTGTCATAGTAATTATTTTAGTACTTACATTTAATAACTCTGCTAATTCTTTAGCATTTTCTACTACAATATCACTTGAATAAATAATTACTACACAACATACTACTGTATATATAATTGATTTAATCATTGAATATTCTGCTTTTTCATATTCTAAAAAACCTTGTTTAGCTTTTACTACACTTATTATATAAAACATAAACATAGCAAATAATGATAATAGTATTAAACCATCTTGTCTAGATAAAATATAGTTTTTATCAAGTAATCCAAAGTAATGAAATGTTATACATATTGCAAAAGTTATAGTTGTAATTAATAACAAAGGTAGTTCTCTTTTTATTACATGATTTTTTACTCTTATTGGAGCTACACATGCCGCGAGACCTATTATTAATAATATATTTACTACATTACTACCAAATACATTAGCAAGTGCTATATCACCTGAATGAGATGCCATACTTTGAAAACTAATTGCAAGTTCTGGAGCACATGTACCAAAAGCAGCTACTGTAAGAGCAGTCATCATTTTAGACATCTTAAGATTAGTTGCTATTGATGAAACAGCAGTAACAAAAATATCACTTGCTTTAACAAGAAATATAAATCCAACTAATAAAAAAACTATAGTTTTTATTACATGCATATCTCTTACCTATCTTTCTATAAAAATTATACAATATCTTTTTTCATTTTAAAAGAGAGTTACAACTCTCTTTACTATTTAAATTATTATTCTAGTGGTTCATCTTCTTCATCTAAGTCTTCATCAGTATTTTCAAATAATTTATTTATATTTTTAACTGGTAATAACATATTTATATCTTTAGAAATTTTTATTTCAAATGATTTTTCATTATGTGGTAAATCATCTCCATCTATACACCAAGATGGGGGTGTTTGATCAAATTCTATTTTTAAATTATCTGTTTTTAAATATGTTGCTCCTGGGATATCAGATAGTTCTCTTCTTATTAAATAGTGAACTGACTTTACAATATCCCACTTACTTTTAATGTCAAGTAATAAAACTTCAAACTTATTATCATCTAATTTAACATCATCATAAATGTTGTTGAATCCCCCTATTCTACTACTATTGGTAATAAATATGAAGGAACATTTTTTGTCATATGATTGTCCATCTACTGTATATTTTACATTATAAAATTGTAAATTTTGTTTTAATTGTTTAATTCCATATATAGCATAAGCAAACTTACCATACTTCTCTTTTAGTTTTCTAGGAGTTGCATAAGATATATCAACAAATGCTCCTAGACATGCTACATATACAAAAGGATTACCATTTAATAAACATACATCAATATTTTTCTTAACCCCATGTAAAAGCATAACTATGTTTTTAAGAGTACTATTAGTAAGTCCATACATATGAGCTACATCATTAACACTACCTAGTGGTAAATGTCCTAAAAGTATTTTTTCTTTTCTTTCTAAATTACCAGATATAACTTCATTTAAAGTTCCATCTCCACCAGCACATAATAAAAGATCTACATTTTTAAGTGATTTAGTCATCTCTTTAGCATGACCTTTATACTCAGTATATTTAATCTCAGTTTCATAACCATAGTTCTCTAATACTTTATAGAGTCTTTTTATTTCATTTCTATTAGTTAGTCTTCCACTATTAGGATTATATATTACTACGCATTTTTTCATTATGACTCCTTTTTTTTATTAAAAAATCATTTTTATTATATCACATTATTATAAAAGATGTTATAATATATAACTATGACAAATTTAAAGAAGAAAAAATCGCATATTATATTAAAGATCATTGTGATAATGATGTTTTTTTGTATCTTTTCTTTCTTTGGATTTTTCTTTTATGTATTTATAAGTTCACCTGAATTTAATACAGATTTATTATATAAAAAAGAATCATCTAATATATTTGATTCTAAAGGTGAATTAATAGCCACTATTGGATCTGAAAAAAGAGAAATAGTTGAATATGAAGAACTACCTGATGTTCTAATAGATGCGATTATCGCTACTGAAGATAATAGATTCTTTGAACATAAAGGATTAGATGTTATTAGATTTTTAAATGCAGGTTATTCATATGTAATTGGTGAAGATGCTGGTGGTGCTTCTACTTTAACTATGCAAGTATCTAAGAATTCTCTTACTAGTACTGAAGCACATGGTTTCAAAGGAATAATTAGAAAATTTACTGATATATATTTATCTTTATTTAAGATTGAAAAAGATTATAATAAAAAAGAAATAATAGAATTTTATGTAAATAGTCCATACCTTGGTGGTGGTTCTTATGGAGTACAAATGGCTTGTCGTACATACTTTAATAAAGATATAAAAGATATTAATTTAGTAGAAGCTAGTATGATAGCTGGTTTATTTCAAGCACCAGGTAAATATGATCCATATGTAAATCCAGAACTTACCAATAGTAGAAAAAATACTGTATTAGATTTAATGAATAAATATGGATATATTAGTGATGAAGATTGCAATGCTGCTAAAAGTGTTGATGTAGAAGATATTATTGTTACGCAAAGAGAAGAAACTAATCCATATCAAGGATATATAGATACTGTTATTGAAGAAGTAGTTGCTAGAACTGGATATAATCCATATCTAGTATCAATGGATATATATACAACAATGGTTAGAAGTAAACAAGATGTTATTAATAAGTTCTATAAAACATATAAATTTAAAAATAAAAAAGTACAAGTTGGAATAGCAATGGTTGATAATAAAACAGGTGCTATAGTAGCTGTTGGTGCTGGTAGAAATAAAAATAGTGAACTATCTTTAAATTATGCTACTCAAATAAAAAGACATCCAGGATCAACAGCTAAACCATTATTTGATTATGGTCCAGGTATTGAATATAACAATTGGTCTACATATACTCCATTTATAGATAAACCTGTTAAATATACTTATGGTGGTGTTATGCATAATGTAGATGGTGGTTATAGAGGATTTATGACTCTAAAACAATGTCTTGCTCAATCAAGAAATACATGTGCATTACAAGCATTTCAAAGAGTTAGTAATTCTAAAATAAATAAATTTGTTACTTCTCTTGGAATTACACCAGAATATTTAAATCCTAATAGTAAATATATAAATGAAGCACATTCAATTGGTGGATTCACTGGAGTATCTCCTTTAGAGCTAGCAGGTGCTTATGCAGCATTTGGTAATGGAGGATATTATACTGAACCACATTCAATAACTAAAATAGTTTATAAGAATCCTAATAGCGAAATAACAGAAGATTATACTTTTGTTAAGAAAAGAGTTATGAAATCATCAACTGCTTATTTAATAAGTTATATATTAAAAAGTGTAACTCCATCATCAGTTAAAGTAAAAGGAACAGACCTTTCATGTAAGACAGGAACAAGTAGTTATGACTATGCTCTATTAAAGAAATTAGGTTTACCTAAGAGTACTATTCAAGATGCTTGGACAGTTACATATAGTCCTGATTATGCTGTTGCTATATGGTATGGATATGATAAATTAACTAAGAAATCTTATATGACTTCTTCTCATGGTTGGAGTGAAAGAAGAAAAATACAAAAAGCTGTTATAAATAAAATAATGGATAAAAATTCTAGATTTAAAAGACCATCTACAGTAGTATCATCTAAAGTAGTAGTAGGAACTAATCCACCAGAGAAACCAAATTCAACTACTCCATCTTCAATGGTACAAACACATCTATTTGTTAAAGGTCATGCTCCAACAAAAGTATCAAAAACAAACTATTCAAAACCTGCAGAAGAAGAAACTTCAACAGAATAAAAAAGAGAGTAATAATTGATATGAACCCCGTTTCTTGGACATAGAAGCGAGGTTTTTATATGGGAAAATTAAGTTATGAAGATAAAATAAATCTATATAATGATAGAAAACAGGGAATGTCAGTAAAAATGATATCCTTAAAATATAATATTAGAAC
>JAEEGL015876274.1_pt1 | contig 26288 bp, 13 predicted proteins | sample 9134231 | NCBI WGS metagenome assembly JAEEGL01 (sample SAMN16246548, study PRJNA631951) | gut metagenome | biome: gut microbiome; feature: rumen; material: fiber-attached | host: Bos | place: Iran: Karaj | collected 2018-10
CGGGGGTATAGGTGCAGGTCCTGGCCGTCCCGTAGGAGCCCCGATACACCGCGGCGCCGTCCTTGAAGATATAGAAGCAGTACCGAAGCGTCCCGCTGCCCCCCGCGGCCGCCGCCGTCCAGGTGATGCTCTCGCCCACCGCTGCGCCGGTCTTGTTGGCCTTCAGGGAGGTCACCTTCGGAGCGAAGCTGATCACACCGCTGGTGACGCTGGGGGCATTCTGCTCGACGGCAATATAGTAGGTCAGGTTTCCGCCTTCGGCCAGAAGGCCGTAGATATACCCCTGGGCCTCCTCCGCCGCGGTCAGTGTGTAGATAAGGCTCATGTCTCCGCCGGGAGTCAGCTTCCAGACCTGGGTCGGCGTGCTGTAATAAAAGCTGCCGTCCAGCGCCGCGACGGTGATGAAGGAATTGCCGTAGTACGCGCCTGGACTATCCATGGCGGGCCACCTGCCGCTGCCCAGGATCTCCACGGCAGTCTCTGTGCTTGCGCCGGACTCGCGGAAATAGACGTGGCTGACGTCGTTTTTCTTGGCGTAGCACATAAGCCCGCCGACCCACTCCACGGGCCGCCACAGGTCCTTCCACCAGCCGGCGCCGTATTCATATTTCTCCGTGGTGGTGTAATTGTAGACGGACTCCCCGTAGCCGTTTCTCCAGTCGTTGCTGGTATGGTCCGCCATAAAGGTCTCTTTGTTGCGCAGAAAATACGTATGCCTGCAGTAGCTGTCCGCGATTTGCCGGTTATTGGCGGAATCCGTGGGATCGTCCCAGGTGCAGTCAACGTAGTAATAAGCGCTCTCGATGTATTCGTCGCTCAGCTTCACCACGTTCCAGCCGTGATTCATGCTGTCGCTGATCACGCATTCACACTCCAGCCGGGCCAGGTTGCAGAGGTGCTTGAAGGCCAGCATATAGCCCTGGCAGACGGCGCTGCCCCCCACAAGCGCGCAGTAGGCGTCCCGCTTGGTTTTGCCCAGGTCATATTCGCAGTGGGAGATGATATAGTCATGGAAATACAGGAGCTTTTCCTCATCCGTGCCGTCGGGCATTCCGGCCATGATCTCCGAACAGACGCTGTTGAATTCGTCGACGTCGCTCTCTGTGTATTCTTCCTTATACTTGAGATTGATCGTCGTAACGATGCTCTCCCCGTTCTTCTCATAGCCCGACCAGGTATAACTCGCCGCATAGAAGAGCTCCGGGTGCTCGTTGATGACGCCGCAAAAGCAGTAGTCGCAGAAGTCCAAGTTCACCTCATAGTCGCTCACATCGACCTGCGCGGAACGGCTGAGGAGCGCGCTGCGGATCCGGGCGCAAATGACGTCCCTGACGCCGATGTCGTCGAGGGCGACAGAATAAGCGATGGGCACGCCGCCGCTCTGGATCAGGTAATCGGACAGGTCTCTCGTGAATTCTCTGTCGATCCTCTCGTCCGCAGCTTCAACGGCAATCTGCCGCTCCGCCGTCGCAGTCTCCGCGCTCTCGGCGGCTGCGGCAGAAAAGCCGGGCAGGACCGTGACCATCAGCCATACAGCCAGCAAAAGACATAGCGCTCTTTTCTTCATGTGCTGCTTCACCCTTTCTCACGAATCGAAAATGACTCTGAAATTGATTCTATACAATAATTTACCAGCCTTTTTCGTTTCTTGCAACCCATTGTTTTTCACCGAAGGAAGTGCAAGGCCGAAGCGGCTGCTGCCCATCGGTCCCCGGTTTCAGGCTTTCCCCGAAAAAGGAGCCCCCGGGATCGCGCCTTTGGGCGATGATTCATGCAGCGAAAGCCGGATTGCACGGGCATGGAGCGAGAACACCACCGGGGGACGCCGCAGCCGCAGCGCCCCCCGGTGCGTCAGTCCCGACGCCGAACGGAGAGAATATGCGTCTCCGTCCGGCATTCCCACGCCCGCTTACCCGGCGCTCACGAGGACGCTGCCTGCGTTGTTTTCAATCACCACCGTTCCGGAAGCGTCCTTGACGTAGACCCGGACCGTCCAGATTCCGGCTGTGTCGGGCGTGAAGGTGCAGGTATTCCCCGTACCGTAGGCGCCCTTCTGCATCACCGCGCCGTCCCGGAAGATATAGAAGCAGTATTTCAGGGGGCTTGTGCCTCCGACAGCCGTCGCCGTCCAGGTAATGCTCTCGCCCGCGACGACGGCGCTTTTGCTGGCTTTGACGCTCTCGATGGCCAGGGGTTCCGGTTCCGCCACGCGGACGCTGCCTGCATTGTTCTCGATGACCGTCGTGCCGGTTGCGTCCTTCACGTAAACGCGGACCGTGTAGGTCCCGGCCTCTGCGGCCGTGTAGGTATAGGTTCTCCCAGTACCGAATACGCTCTTTTCCACCACCCTGCCGTCCTGGAAGACATAGAAGCAATACTGGAGGCGCCCCGTTCCGCCGGAAGCCGTCACCGTCCAGGTGATATCCTCACCCGGCTCAGCGCCGTTCTTGTTTGCCTTGACGCCGTCGATGGTCAGAGGCTCCGCAGACGCCACGGAAACGCTGCCTGCCTTATCTGCCGTCACCGTCGAGCCTGCGGCATCCTTCACGTAGACACGGACCGTCCAGGTACCGGGCAGATCGGCCTCATAGCTGAAGGTCTTCGCCGTGCCGTAGCTGCCTCTCTTAACCACGGTGCCGTCCCGGAACACATAGAAGCAATACTGGAGGCGCCCCGTTCCGCCGGAGGCGTTCGCCGTCCAGGTGATCTCATCGCCCGGTTCGGCTTCGGTCTTGCTTGCCTTGACACTGTCGATGGCCAGGGGTTCGGCGCTCGCCACGATGACCTCCGCGGCCTTGTCCAGATGAACCGTCAGGCCGGCTGCGTCCTTTACGTAGACGCGGACCGTATATATGCCTGTTTCGTCGGGTGTGAAGGTCACGGTCTTCGCCGTGCCGTAGCTGCCTCTCTTAACCACGGTGCCGTCCCGGAAGATATAGAAGCAGTATTTCAGGGGACTTGTTCCGCCCGCGCCTTCCGCCGTCCAGGTGATCTTCCCGCCCACCTCGGCAGTGGTCTGGTCCGCACTGACCTCAGTGATGGAGGGAGCCGATGCAGCGAGCGTCACCGTCACCTTCCCCGCTTTATCCAGGTACGTGACCGTTCCGTCGGCGTCCTTCGCAAAGGCACGGACTGTGTAGATGCCGGCTTCGTCAGGGGTATAGGCATAGGTTCCCGCCGCGCCGTAGCTTCCCCGCTTCAGTATCTCGCCATCCTTGTAGAGATAGAAGCAGTAGCGGATGGCTCCCGTCCCGCCGGCGGCCGTCGCCGTCCATGTGATGCTCTCGCCCACAGCCGCGCTGTCTTTGCTCACCGTGACGCCGGTGACGGTCAGGGCGTCGGCCGCTTTTTCCGTCACCCTGACGCTGCCGGCCTGGTCCAGAATCGCCACCGTGCCGGCGGTATCCCTGACGTAGGCCTTGACCGTCCAGGTTCCGGCCTGAGCCGGCGTATAGGTGATGGAATTCGCTGCGCCGTAGTTTCCCTTCATCGCCACGGAGCCGTCCAAATAGATGTAGAAGCAGTAGCGATAAGTGCCCGTGCCGCCCGCGGCCGTCGCGGTCCACCGGATGCTTTCGTTCACCTCAGCGTTTGTTTTGCTGGCTGTAACGTCCGTGATTTCCAGCGCGGGCGTCAGCTTTTCGACGGTATGATGGGTCCGGCTCAGCTCTTTCCTGCAGACGGAGCAACAGACGACCTCGTCATAACTGCCTTCGGCTGTCTCCGTGGCCGGGACCTCGTTCTCTCGCTTGGCCTCGCCCGGCGTGTGTTCCAGCATGGGGATCTCCGTGGTATGTTTGTCCGTCCAGGTCCGGCCGTCCAGCACCGCAGCGGCGTTATAGGCGGTCTCTCCGGCGGCCGAGCAGCTCGGCTCCGTGGTGGTGACCGTGATATCGGCGGTCACGTTCACCTTGCTGCTGCACACGCCGCAGGTGAACATCGCAACCGCATTCAGGTTGTTCCCCGACCAGGTCCAGACCGGTTCGTCCCAGCTGTGGCCCAGGGCGTCAATCGGCACTTCCTTCGTCTGCGTCACAAAGGCGGCATTATCGAATTTCGCCGTATACACCGTCTTGCCCGCCGCTTCGCAGGTCGGGTCGGTGACCGCGCTTGTCACCGTTACCGTCTCCGTCTCCACGTGGCTCGCGTCTCTGGTGCAGCTCCGTGTGGCCGTTACGCTGCTGTTGTCCTCAGACCAGGTGTAGCTCGCTTCGCCCCAGCTGTGGCCCAAAGCGGGGATCGGGTCTTCCTTCACGCTGTTGAAGGTCCGTCCATCAAGCACCGCGGTCGCGGTATAGGCGGTTTTCCCATCTTCCTCGCAGGTGGCAGGAATAACGACGTCCTCCACAGTCGCGAAAACAGGCTGCTTCCTGTTGCAGGTCTCGCAGGTGAAAATTGCCATGGCAACGGTGTAATCCGTCGACCAGGTCCAGACCGGTTCGTCCCAGCTGTGGCCCAAAGCGTCAATCGGCACTTCTTTCGTCTGCGTCACAAAGGCGGCATTATCAAAGCTCGCCGTATACACCGTTTTGCCCGCGGCTTCGCAGGTCGGGTCGGTGACCGCGCTTGTCGCCGTTACCGTCTCCGTCTCCACGTGGCTCGCGTCTCTGGCGCAGCTCCGTGTGGCCGTTACGCTGCTGTTGTCCTCAGACCAGGTGTAGCTCGCTTCGCCCCAGCTGTGGCCCAGGGCGGTCAGGGTGTCGGTCTTCGTGTCCGTATAAGTCTGTCCGCCAAAGGCAACAGCGGCCGTATATACGACAGAGCCGTCTGTCTCACACTTGGGCTCGGTGCGGACGCTGCTCACCGATGCATTCAGCGTCTGCGTGAACTCCGCCATGCCGTCGTTGGTGGTGAAGGCCGCAGAGGCGGTATATCCGTTCGTTTCGTCTTCCAGCCAGGTCCAGACGGGGTCGCCGTAGGTCCGGGCTGTCTCCGTATAGGCCGCCGTGTAGACCGCGTCCTCCGTGACGTCGGCAAGGGCCGGCGACCAGCCCGCGAAAACGTAGGCATACTGCGCCGTCGCAGCCTTTGCGGGGTCGGCAGGCTTCGCGATGTCCGCCGCCGCCGTGCCGTAGGGGTACTCGGCGGCAGCCAGCAGGACGGTGACGCCGTCCTCGTCCACGAAGGTCACGGTGCGGACCCGGATGATCTCCCAGGTCTCGTCGGCCTTCTGGCTCCAGCGCTCGTCCGCGGGCAGAGTGATGTTCCCGGGGTCAGTCACGCTGACCGGGGCCAGCTCCGTCACTTCGTTCCCCGCATAGGAGCCGATGCCCGCCGCGTTGTCGCTCACAAAGCTGCCGCCGCTGATCGTCACCGCCGGCGCTCCGCCCGGGTAGCCGCAGCTGTCGATGACCAGAGCGTCGCCCGTGGCATCCGCCCCATCTCCGTTATACGCATAGTCCGCTTTCGCGCCTGTGCCTCTCAGCGTGCCCCCCGTGATGGTCAGCCCGCCGCTCTTCACATATACGGCGGTCGTGCCCGTGATCGTCCCGCCGGAAATATTCAGCGATCCGGTCGAGGGCATATAGATTGCGGGCGCTTCCGCCGCCGTGACCACCGCGCCTTCATGGATGTTGATGGTCGCGTTTTCCGTGCAGCTGCCATTGGTCGTGATGGCAAAGCTGTCGCCGGCGATCACCGTCCCGTATACGTCCAGTACACAGTCCACAGACTTCTCATTCCCGGACTTGGCGATCACGATGCTCCCGCCCGACACGATCACGCCCTCGCCGATGGTCAGCTGGTTATAATTTCCCCGGAGCGCGATATCCGCCGTCATCGTCAGCGTCCCGCCGCTCTCCGCCGTGTTGACGATCCGGAAGATCTGCGGAGAACTCGCGCTGCCTGCCCGGTTCAGGTATATCGAAGAATCCGTTGCCGTGGAGGTGAGCGTATGCCCGTTCAGGTCCAGCGTTACGTCTTTTGCAAACGAGCCGGGCACCATTCGGGCCGTACGCAAAACATCCGCAAGCAGCTGATATGTTCCGTCGTTGAACGCGCTGGGAAGTGCTTCAGAATACGTCACATTTCCGCTCGCATTGGTATACTTTACCGCTGCATCCACCGCCGTATACGTTGTTACGCCGTCTGCAGCGGAAGACTTGATGACATAAGGCCCCTCCACCTTGACCGTGACCGTAAAGCCGTTCTTTGCCACCTTCAGCAGCGTTGCGCCCACGCCTGCGGCCGTCACCTCCGCTTCGGGGATCGTATAGGCGTCGGCAGCCTTCGCCAGGAGCGTGATTACGTCGTCATTGCTGCTGCGCGCCGCCGCGGCCTCCGCAAAGCTGAAGTAATAGTTTCCGCCCATCTGCGCCGCGTAAGCGGTCAGCGTATAGGTGGTCACGCCGTCTTCCGTGCTCTCATTGAGCGCATACCCCTCCGGCGCGGCCACGGTGAGGCTGTACCCGTTCTTATTTACGAGCAGCGTCTCTCCCGCAGCGAGCGTGTAGGTCTCTGCGATGTCCGCGCTCAGCACGATCGTTTTTGTCCCTTCCGCTGCCGCGGCTGCTTCGGCAAAGGTCTCATACCCCTGCCCGTCCACGCTGGCGACGCAAACGATATGCACGATCTCCCAGGTCCCGTCGGCCTTCTGGCTCCAGCGCTCGTCTGCGGGCAGAGTGATGTTCCCGGGGTCAGTCACGCTGACCGGGGCCAGCTCCGTCACTTCGTTTCCCGCATAGGAGCCGATACCCGCAGCGTTGTCGCTCTCAAAGCTGCCGCCGCTGATCGTCACCACCGGCGCCCCGCCCGGGTAGCCGCAGCTGTCGATGACCAGAGCGTCGCCCGTGGCGTTCGCCCCGCTGCCGTTATACGTATAGCCCGCGCTTGCGCCTGTGCCCTTCAGCGTGCCCCCCGTGATGCTCAGCTCGCCGCTCTTTACATACACGGCGGTCGCGCCCGTGATCGTGCCGCCCGAGATGGTCAGCGTGCCTTCGTTGGGATGGTAGATCGCAGGAGCGTTCGTCGCCGTCACGGTGCCGCCCGTCACATTGACGGTATAGCCGCCGCTTCCGCTGCTGCCGTTTCCGGCAATCGTGAAGCTGTCTTCCGCTGTGAGGTTACCGGCAGTGTTCAGCGTGGATGCGCCAAGCACCGTCACGGCGGAGACGCCGTTATGGGCGTTCACGGTCACGCTGTCCTCAATATTAAGCGTGCAGCCGCTCTCGACGCGGATGCCGTTGCTTCTGTTTTCGTTGGTCGGGGCAAGCTCGATGGTGCCGTTTCGAATCGTCAGGGTATTTTTCTGGGTCACAACCATACAGTAGTCACGGGTAGACGTCGTATTCAAATGCAGCGTATGACCGTTCAGGTCCAGAATGACGTTTGCATTCTTTTGCATAGTGGAGCCGCAGTTCGGGCAGGAGGTGGTCGTAAAGTCCATCAGCAGCTTCACGGTCGATCCATTGCCGTTCAACAAGCCGAATGAATCTGAATAAGAAACTGTACCGTTCGCCTTGGTGATCTCAAAGAGTGCATCGACCACCGTATAGGTCGTTACGCCGTTTGCGGTGCTGGACTTGACAACATAGAGTCCTTCCGGCGCAGACACGGTGATGCTCTTTCCGTTTTTGGCAAGGACGAGCACTTCGTCCAGCGCCATCACGTAGGGATCGGCAATCTTTGCTCCGAGCTTGATGAGGCCCACGGCAGGATCGGCCTTGGATGCCCGGATCCCGGCTACGTCGATCACCACCTGGGTGTTCCCGGAGGCTTCACCGGCGTTTTCCGCGACGATGAAATAGGTATCTCCACCCTGAAGGGAGACGAGCGCTCCGCTGTTCTCGTTCCCGGTTGCCGTGCAGCCCGCCCCAAGGTTGGACACGATGCCGGCAGGGAAGGAGACATGGCCGCTGCCCGCAGCCGCTCTGGTCGTGACCTCGCCGCTGTTGACGTTGCCGCTCACCACGGTGAGGGAAACCGCGTGGCCGACGATGCCGGCCGCATACTTGTAGCCGCTCACGGCGCCCTCGTTGGTGTTGCCGTCGATGGTCACGGCGGCTGTGGCGCCATCGCCCTCCACAATGGCGGCGATGCCGCCCACGCGGTCCGTACCGTCAGTGTGGGTGTCGGTCACGCTGCCCGTATTGGTGCAGTTGAACACGCCGTTGCCCGCAGCAGTGCCCGCTGCGGTCTTATAGATGCCGATGATGCCGCCCACGTTGTTCTCGCCGGTGATCGCAGCGGTATTGACGCAGCCCGTGACCACGGTCCCGGCGTTGGCATAGCCCAAGATACCGGCGGCGCTGTTGGTCCCGGTCACGGTCACCGTCCCGCTGTTGGTACAGCCCTCGATGACGCTGCTTCCCGTGGTCAGGCAGACGACGCCGCCCGCCTTGCTGGAGGCGGCGACCGTCACGCTGCTGACGCAGTCCTTCACCAGGCCGCCGTCCATGCGGGCCACAATGCCCGCCGCGTCCTTCGCAGTGACGCTGCCGCTGACCGTCAGGTTCTGCGCCGTCCCGTTGAGGATGCGGCCGAACAGCGCCTGATACCCGGTGCTCGGGGCGTCGATGCTGAGGCCGCTGACGGTATGGCCCGCGCCGTCGAAGGTGCCGCTGAAGGCGTTGCCGTCCTTGACGCCGATAGGCGTCCAGGGCAGCGTGAGGGCGACGTCGCCGGAGAGGGCAACGGTCTGGCCCGCGAAGTCTCTGCCGCCGTTGACCTGGGCGGCAAAGGCGCGAAGCTCGCCCTCACTGCCGATGGTGATGGCGGCGGCGGTCCAATCAGCGTCGATTTCACTCACGCTGTAGGTCCCGTCGGCGTTCTCCTTGGGCTCGAAGCCCTCGACGCAGTACTCCAGGGGGACCGCGGCGCTGAAGCTGCCGCCGGAGACGGCAAGGCTGCCGCCGGTGCAGAGCAACTCGCCGGTATAGTCGCCGCCGGTGAGGGCGACGCTGCCCTGGGAGACCTCGACGCTGCCGGTATAGCTGCCGCCGGTGACGGTGATGGCGCTGGTGTTCCCGCTGCCGCTGCCGGAGCTCAGGATGGCGCTGCCAACGACGTCCACGGCGCAGCCGCTGACCGTAACGGCGCCGGAGGCATTGTAGCCGGTGGCGATGCCGTTGGTCAGGCCGGTGACGGTGCAGTCGGTGACGGCAACATCGCCGCTGCCATAGAATTCCATGCCGCCGGTGGTCCACTTTTCATAGGTGCTGGTCACGCCGGTGACCGTGGTGCCGCGCACCGTGCCGGCGGCGGAGCTTTCCAGGACCTCCACGCCCTTGGTCAGCACATCCCCGTATTCTGTGCTCTTGGAGCAGTCGATGACGCAGCCCTCTACCAGAAAGCTGCCGCCCGAAATGATGATGCCGGAGCGATTGAATTTGCTGATGCTCAGATTGGAGAAGGTCACCGTACCGGTGAAACTGCCGCCCACGTAGATTGGTGCGTGGCCGCTTCCGGTGGAAGCCTCGTTCCCGAACTCCGTGATGTTCAGGTTGGAGATCGTGACCGCACCGCCGCCTCCGGTAATAAAGATATCATTATAGCCGTTGTTGGCGGGCTGGCCGTAGACCGTATAGAGGGGCTTTCCATCGGCGTCCACGGGACCCGTGATGGTGACGGATCTCCCGCTGATCACGATCTCAGCGCCGCTCTGCAGAGAGACGTCGTCCGCCAGCAGGGTGACGACCGCACCGTCCGGCGCCGCATCTACAGCTTCTTTCAGGCCGTCGTAATACAGGGTCGTCCCGCCGACCGTCACGCTGGCGACGGAGCTTGCCAGCGGCGTCTCCGAGCCGGAAGCAGCCGCCACCCCCGTGAGCAGCAGACCTGTCAGCACGGCAAACGCCAGCAGCAGTGTCAGCAATCTTCTAAGTTTCATTCGGTTTTCCTCCTCGGAATATGAAAAAATTTATAATACTCAATTCATGTCCACGGAATATTTATGTTATTTCAACCAGCAGCACTGTAATCAGTTTAATATTACGCCTCCATGTGTGATTTGTCAACACAGACGCTGTTGATTCCATACCCCAAGGCAAAAAACGGGTCTGCCGCACAAGGCGGCAGACCCGTTGGAGAGTTTGCTTTTTTGATATTACCGAAGCTTTCCGGCGGACCGGCTGCAGCAGTCAAATCATGCGCCGTGAATGAAAATCGCCGACGTGCTGTTGAAGACCTCCTGCTGCCCGATGGTGTCCCGGACGTAGACCCGGGCCGTCCAGGTCCCCTCATTCAGCTGGACATACGGATATATGTTCGATTTCTGCCAGGACCCGCGCTCATAGATCCTGCCGTCCTTGAAAATATAGAAGCAGTATTCCAGCTCGTTGTAGGGGAAGCCGCCGTGGGCTTCCGCCGTCCAGGCCCCTCCCTCGCCGGGGAATCCGAAGGTTGAGGTCGGCTCAAGACTGGTGATATAGATGGTGCTGTCCTCCGCCGCGCCGGTATCCTCCCAGACTTCGCTGTCGAAGCTGACGACCGTTCCGATGCTGTCCTTGACGTAGACCCTGCAGGTGTAGCGCCCCGGCTTTGAAATATAACAGCTGTCCCACCAGCTGCTCTGCCAGCTGCCTCTCTGCTCGATCTTGCCGTTCCAGAAAAAGTAGAAGCAGTACTGCAGGGATCCGACGCCGCCGGTGGCCGTCACTTCCCAATCGCTGTTTGAGCCGACCAGGTCCCAGGTATTGCTGGGCTTAAGGCTGGTCACCGTGATGGGGACGACCACCTTCACCTGCCCGCCGGTCTGCGTCACTACCGTGCCCGCGCCGTCCTTCACATAGACCCGCACGGTGTAGATCCCGCCCTCCATGGGGGTATAGGTATAGGTTTTTGCCGTCGAATAGCTGCCCCGCTCCTCGATCTTCCCGTTCTTGAACACATAGAAGCAGTACCGGAGCGTGCCGCTGCCGCCGGAGCCCACCGCCGTCCAGGTCACGGCTTCCCCCGCGGTGACGCTGCTCTTGTCCGCCGTGAGACTGAGGATGGTGAGCGCCCCGGCGCTCACGGCGACTGCGGCGCCCTCTTTGGTCGCCACGGTACCCGCAGCGTCCTTCACATAGACACGCACCGTATAGGTTCCCGCGGCGGTGGGGGTATAGGTATAGGTTTTCGCCGTGCCGTAGCTGCCCCGCTCCTCGATCTTTCCGTTCTTGAACACATAGAAGCAATACCGGATGGTGCCGCTGCCGCCTGTGGCAGACGCCGTCCAGGTCACGCTGTCCCCCGTGACGGCGCTTGTCTTGTTCGCATTGAGGCTGCTCACCGTGAGTGAGGCCGCCAGGACGCCGCCCGGCAGCAGGGCCAGCAGGAGAACCAGGGCCAGGGCGAGAGCCGCCAGCCGTCTTCCCATTCTCTTCATTGAACTCCCTCCTTCTTATACGCCTGCGCCTATATAATACAGCTGAGTTTCGCAGTCCCGATATTCCGTGCCCATAAAGCCTTCCTTGTCCCTCCAAAAGACGCGGCAGGTATAGGTACCCAGTTCCGTGGCGGTATAGAAGCAGCGCTGATCATCCTGCCAGGGTCCGCGATCTACGACCTTTCCGTTGCAGAACACATAGAAACAGAACTCATAGGTGAGAGGACCGGCGGAGGCAGCGTTCAAATTCCATATAAAGCCGCCCGTCACGGAATCAGACATCGGGTCCGGTTCAAAGCTGTATATATACAGGTCGTAGTCGTTTCCGTTCAATTCGAGCGTTACCGTGGTCGGGCAGTCGTAGCTGACCTGGGTGCCCGCCTTGTCCCGCACGTAGACCCGACAGTTGTAGTAGCCGATATAATCACCGTATACCCAACATGACGTATCCGTTGTCCAGCCACTCTTTTTGATGACCTCATTCTGTTTCTTTCCCAGGGACCGGTAGATATAGAAGTTGTATTCCAGACCGCCGCTGCCGCCGACGGCAGACGCCGTCCAGGTGATGGGTTCGCCCTCAAAGCCTTCGGTGATGCTCGGCTCCAAACCGGTGATGACGATGGGCGCAAAGGCGACGCACTGCCCGCCCTCCTGGGTCTTCACCGTTCCAGCAGAGTCCTTCACGTACACCCGCACGGTATAGGTCCCGGCTTCGGTCGGGGTATAGTTATAGACGTTCGCCGCCCCGTAGCTGCCCCGCTCCTTGATCTTTCCGTTTTTGAAGACGTAGAAACAGTACTGGAAGCTCCCGGTACCGCCGGAGGCCGTGGCCGTCCATTTGACCCCCTCGTTCAGCGTCGCCCGGGACTTGTCCACCGTCAGGCTCACGGTGATCGGCGCAGCTGCGGCTTCCACGGCGCTGCTCATCTGGTTCACCACGGTGCCCGCAGCGTCCTTCACATAGACACGCGCCGTATAGATCCCCGCGGCGGCGGGGGTATAGGTATAGGTTTTCGCCGTCCCGTAGCTGCCCCGCTCCGCGATCTTCCCGTCCTTGAACACATAGAAGCAATATTTGAGCGTTCCGCTGCCGCCGGCGGCCTCTGCCGTCCAGGTCACGGCATCGCCCACGCTGACGCTGCTCTTGTCCGGCGTGAGGCTGAGGATGGTGAGCGCCCCGGCGCTCACGGCGACTGCGGCGCCCTCTTTGGTCGCCACGGTGCCCGCAGCGTCCTTCACATAGACCCGCGCCGTATAGGTCCCCGCGGCGGCGGGGGTATAGGTGTAGGTTTTCGCCGCGCCGTAGCTGCCCCGCTCCACGATCTTCCCGTCCTTGAATACGTAGAAGCAATATTTGATTGTTCCGCTGCCGCCGGCGGCGGCCGCCGTCCAGGTCACGCTGTCCCCCGTCACGGCAGTGGTCTTGTTCGCATTGAGGCTGCTCACCGTGAGCGAGGCTGCCAGGGCGCCGCCGGGCAGCAGGGCCATCAGGAGGATCAGGGCCAGGGCGAGAGCGGCTGACTTCTTCATCCATCTCTTCATGAATACCTCTCCTTTTCTCAGTTTTTTGTTCCGGCCTGCGCCTTCTCCGTGCAGGCCGCGGCAGCGCCTCAGCGCTTTGCGATTCACACTCTTCAAAAACCCGCCGGCAGCAGGCACGGCACAGTCGACCGTGCCCGGTATCCGCGGGGAGGCAAACCGCCGCAAGCGGGAGCCTGCGGCGGTTCATGATCGTTTCGAATGCTCAGGACCGGCGCCGCGCGATCCGGGCGTCCCGCGCTTATGCTCCGCTGATCGTAATGGGGTCGGTGCAGTCCGCATAGACCAGCGCACCGCTCTCGTCCCGCACGTAGACCCGGGCGACATAGGAGTGGCGGGGCTCCCAATATACCACATCGTAGAAATACAAGCTCACCCAGCCGCTGTTTTCCACGAAGGCGCCGGTATCGTAATCAAAGATGGTGTAGCTGTATTCCAGCGTGCCGGTCCCGCCGCTGGTCGTTACGTTCCACTGCCCGTTGGTGGGAGTCGCAAAGGGCGTGATGCCGGTGATCGTCAGCCCGGACCCGGAATTGACGGCATAGACCACGACCTCCGCACCTTGCCACTGCACGACCGTGTCGTCCTGATCCTTGACGTAGATCCGCACGGTGTAGGTCCCCGCCTGCAGGTTCGAAAATTCATGGGTATTGGAGCTGCCGTACTGACCGCGCTCCACAATCTTCCCATTCTTGAACAGGTAGAAGCAGTATTGGAGCGCACCGACCCCGCCGGTCACCTCCGCCGTCCAGGTCATGCTCTCTCCGCTGACCGCCCAATTCTTCTGCGCCGTGAGACTGACGAATTCCAGAGGCGCCGTATATGCTTCCACCACATCCTCATATCCGTAGAAGTCGGAGGGATCGCTGTCCAGCTGGACCTTGGTCCCCATCCGGTCCTTTACGTAGACCCGGCAGGTATACGTTCCCGGCAGGCTCGCCATGGAACTGAAGGTCGTCGAGGCTTGCCAGTCGCTCTTCTCCCAGAACTTGCCGCTGCGGAAGATATAGAAGCAATACTGCAAAGGCCCGACGCCGCCCGTCGCCTCCGCCGTCCAGGTGGTGTATTCGCCCACGGTTCCCCAGTTCGATTTCACCTTGAGGCTGGTGATGGTGATGGGAACGGTCACCTTCACCGTCCCGCCGGTCATTGTCTTCACCGTGCCCGTACCGTCCTTCACATAGACCCGCACGGTATAGACCCCGCCATCCGAGGGGGTATAGGTATAGGTTTTCGCCGTTTTGTAACTGCCTCGCTCCTCGATCTTCCCATCCTTGAACACATAGAAGCAGTACCGGAGCGTGCCGCTGCCGCCGGAGCCCACCGCCGTCCAGGTCACGGCTTCCCCCGCGGTGACGCTGCTCTTGTCCGCCGTGATGCTGAGGATGGTGAGCGCCCCGGAGCTCACGGCGACTGCGGCGCCCTCTTTGGTCGCCACGGTGCCCGCAGCGTCCTGCACATAGACACGCACCGTATAGGTCCCCGCGGCGGTGGGGGTATAGGTATAGGTTTTCGCCGTCCCGTAGCTGCCCCGCTCCTCGATCTTTCCGTTCTTGAACACATAGAAGCAATACCTGATGGTGCCGCTGCCGCCTGTGGCAGACGCTGTCCAGGTCACGCTGTCCCCCGTCACGGCAGTGGTCTTGTTCGCATTGAGGCTGCTCACCGTGAGAGAAGCCGCCAGGGCGCCGCCGGGCAGCAGGGCCAGCAGGAGGACCAGGGCCAGGGCGAGAGCGGCCGACTTCTTCATCCATCTTTTCATGAATACCACTCCTTTCTCAAAACTCCGGTCAGGAACTGTGTTAACCATCCGATTCTTCAACGTTCCAATATAGCAGTTTATATTATATCGGCATCTTCCTCCGATTGCAAGACCATGAAAGAGGAAGGGCCGCAGGATTTCGCTCCGGCATCCCGGGAGGAGCCCGGCGGAAAGTTGCGCAAAAAAGAAGAGACCGGCCCGCAGCCCGGGAACTCCAGCGGTGCGCCGCAGGGCCCGATGTGCGTTCCGATCTCTCTGCATTGTGCGTATCCCTGCTCCCAGCCGGCTCTTCGGCGGACCGGGCAGGCGCCCGGAATCACCGGGACGCGCTCATTCCTCTTTTTTGCGGCTGATGGCGATAAGCGCCATGCAGACCATGAAGCCCAGGGCGACAATAGGACCCGCGGTCCTGACGGCGAGCATGATGAAGGAGCCGGAGAGGAGCCCGGGAGCTTCGTAATCCCGATTCGTTACCGTGACGGTCTGCTCGTTGATCAGCAGGCTGTTGTAGTTGTCCAGCATCTTCCTGAAATCCGATATCACGGCGTCGCCGTCAGCGATGAGGCTGCGGATGTTCTCCTCCAGCATCGCGCGCTGGGAACTCAGCCTGCGCTCCGCCGCCGCGAGCTCCGCCGCCGACAGGCCCGCGGTCCTGACGGCAGGGGTCTCCTCCCCTTCCTCGGACAGGGCGGCCTCCGCCTCCTCGCCTCGGGAAGCGCCGGTGCTGACGAGAAGGTCCTCGATCATCAGTTCATAGTCGCTGATGCTGCCGCTGATGGCCGTAACGCTGTCCGCCACCGTCTTCCGCCGGCTCACCAGATCGTCGTAAGTCTCGGAGGAATTGCCGTCGATCTTCATCAGGGATTCGGCAGTGCTCAGGTATATGATCTCATTCTTCTCATAGGAGGCGATCAGCCTGTCCAGCTTGGCCAGCTCCTGGCTCCGCTTCTCCCTCTGGGTGCTGAGGTCCTGGATTTGGTACTGATACTGGATCATCAGACGGTCGGTATCCCTTGTCAGGGCGTTGATGATCATATCGGCGTTCAGACGGGTGATGTCGTTTTCGATCAGGGTATCGAGCCGGACGCCGACGTCGCTGAAGCCAATGCCGCCGAAGCGGAAGGCAGGAGCGGTCTCATACAGCTCCTTCGCATAGCCGGATATGGCGGCATAGTACCCGCTGAGGATCTGGATTTGCTGCGGATAATCGTAATCTTCCAACTCGAAGGCGCTGAGCTCCATGCTTTTCCCATAGGCGTATACGCGGCCGAAGTAGGCGCGGTAGGCTTCGGTGATGCCGTCCAGCAGAGCCGTAAGCCGGTCCCGGCTGAGGGAGCTGTCAAAGTCGTTGTGCAGCTCCACGCGGAAGGTCGTGGGGTGATAGTCCCCCAGTGTCAGCTCCCGGTTGACGGTGAAGTCCAGCAGAGATTCATAGTATGTGACCTTCTCCGCCAGGTTCTCCGGATAGACGCCCGTGACCACGATGGAGGAGCGGAGCTGTTCGGGGGTATAGCGGTCGTCCAGGGCGGCCGTCCGCAGGGCCTCGGACAGCACCTCGTCCCGGAGCATATCCCGCAAATCGAATCTGACGCCGTTGGGCGCGACGCCCTCCGCCGCGCCGTCAAAGGTGAACTCCAGGGTAGCGGAAGCATAGGTGGGACCGGGATCGCGGAAGAACAGCAGGGCGCTCAGCGCCAGACCCGCGACGCCGCAGACTGCCAGCACGAGGATCGTCGTCAGGAGCCAGTGGGTCTTCTTCTCTCTGTTCATCACTCGGACACCCCCTTCCTCCGGAATTTATCATTCTTTCCGTCGCTGAACTCCATGGCGAATGCGCTGAGGAACCAGAGCCCGCAGGCGATGACCAGCCCGGCGACTCCGCCCAGCGCCATCTTCTTCGCGGATGCCGAAAGGAAGCCCCGGGTCCTGCCCTGGGCGACGGAATGCGCCGCATAGTCGGTGAAAAAGGCGCTGTCCTGGATTTCCTCAAACTGGTCCCGGATCCGGGCATAGATTCCGCGGCATACCTCCAGGGCGGAGGCGAGCTCCTCCGTCACCCGCTCATGGGTGATCGACTCCGAACCGCCGGCTTCTGTCGTCAGGCTGTCCAGCTTATACTGGAGGTCCGTGATCGTTATCTCCAGCTGCGCGACCTTGTCATAGTTATTCGCCTGCTCAATGATGAGCTGGTTGTAGTAATCCGTGGTCGTTCTGGTGGATTTGGCGGTATCGCTCTCCTGCATGGAGACATAGATCTCGTCGTTCTTATAGTTGTCCAGGATGTCCTGGGTGGTGGCGATATTCTCATTGAGCGTGTCCAGCCTGCCCTGCGCGCTGCGCAGCTTGTAGCGGTAGCTCGTGATCATGCTCTCCCGGTCCCGGACGATGCTGTTGGTGGAAACATAGGAATAGAGGTAGTTCACATTTACGCTGCGCGCTTCTTCCAGCTCCGTGAGCAGGTCGTTCAGGCTGAGGCCGGTGCGCCAGGAGCGGTAGGTCCTGACAGATTGGGGGCGGCTCCTGCAGAAGTCGCTGAGCTCCTGCATGGCGCTGCGCAGAAGGTCCAGGCTCTCCAGGATATCCTGCCGCTCCATATCAATGGCGGAAAGCTGATCGTCCGGCAGCTTCAAATCCGCGTAAAGGGCTACAAGGTAATCGTTGTAGGCCTCCAGGATTCGGTTCAGCAGCAGGCGGAGCTCTTCGTCCTTCAGCTTGTATTTGACGCGGGAATCCGGGCTCCCGAAGCCGTTGGTCAGGGAGACCACGAAACGGTTCTCATAGGTGAGGTCGATGCTCTGCAGCTGCTCGTAGCCGTCGGCATTCTTGTCGTCGATCATGCGGGAGGCGAGCTCCTGCTGCCGCCGGCTCTCCTCCGTCAGGATGCGGTCGATGCGGATGTTGGCCCGCAAATCCGCAAGGGACACGGGGTGGGAGAGCTCCAGCCCGGCCAGGGCGGCCTGAAGGACGTTGGACGCGGTGATCTGGTTCAGGTCCAGCTCCCCGCCGTCCGGCGCGGTCAAATCGCTGACCGGCATGCTGGAAATGATCTGCCCTGCGGCGGTGCGATTCACTACGTCATATCGGAGCGTTACCACGGAGGCGACCGTCAGCTGCGGCGCGCTGAACTGATACATGAGCAGCGGCAGGCAGAGGCCCGCAGCAAAGCAGAGCAGAATCACCCAGACATACACCCGCCGCTTCCGCTTCATATTCCGGAAAATACGGACCAGGTCGATGACGGTTTCATCGCTGCCCGGCTGGTTGACGACCACCTCGATTCGCGAATCTCCCTTTCTGGACGGGATCATGTCCTCCCGCCGTTCTTCCTTCTCCAAATCGTTCCCTCCAATCCCTGCCGGATACGGCAGATCGGCATAACGGCATATTCAGGTTATTTTAGCATGTGCCGTGCAGAAAATCAACTCGGCAAATCCTCCCCGGCGGCGCAGTCCAGGGCGGCGCGGATGGTTTTGTCCATGTCCATATAGCGGTAGAGCCCCAGACGGCCGCCGAAGATCACCTCCGGCCTGGCTGCTGCCAGCTTCCGGTATTCCTCATACAGCGCGCCGTTGCGCGCATCGTTCAGAGGATAATAGGGCTCCTTCTCCGGCGTCCAGGGCTCGGGGTATTCCCGGGTGATCACCGTCTTCGGCTGCGTCCCGAAGCTGAAGTGCTTATGCTCGATGATGCGGGTGTAGGGCACGTCCCGCCGGGTGTAGTTCACTACCGCGTTGCCCTGGTAATTGTCGGTATCCAGCACCTCGGTCTCGAAGCGCAGGCTGCGGTATTCCAGCCGGCCCAGCCGGTAGTCGAAGAAGGCGTCGATGGGGCCGGTATAAACGGTTTTTTCCGCCGCCGCTCCCAGCGCCGGCGTATACGCCGTATTCAGAAGCACCTCGCTGCCCTCCAGCAGCTTTTCCGCCAGGGCGTCGTACCCCTCCTCCGGGATGCCCTGCCAGAGATCGTCGAAATAGTTGTTGTCATAGGTCAGGCGCAGGGGCAGCCGGCGGATGAGGAATGCGGGCAGCTCCCGGCAGCTCTTCCCCCACTGCTTCTCAGTATACCCCTTCACGAGCTTTTCATAGATATCCCGCCCCACGAGCCGCAGCGCCTGCTCCTCCAGGTTCCGGGGCTCCGGCCCGGCATGCGCCGCCCGCTGGCGCTCCAGCTCCGCCCTGGCCTCCGCAGGCGTCCGCACGCCCCAGAGGCGGGAGAAGGTGTTCATGTTGAAGGGCAGGTTATACACCTCGTCCCCGTAAACGGCGATGGGGCTGTTGACGAAGCGGTTGAAGGTCACGAAGCGGTTGACGAACCGCCACACCTCCCGGTCGGAGGTGTGGAAAATATGCGCGCCGTAGCGGTGGACGGGGATTCCCTCCACCAGCTCCATATGGGCGTTCCCGGCCAGGTGCCCCCGCCGGTCGATCACCAGGCAGCGCTTCCCGGCGCCGGATGCGGTGTGGGCGAATACCGCGCCGAAGAGCCCCGCTCCCACGATGAGATAATCGTACTGCTTACCCAATCGGCCTCTCCTTCCTGCGCCTGCGGATATGCCTCACCACGAGCCAGACCAGCACCAGCCCCGCCAGCGCGCCGAGACAGTCAATCAGCCAGTCCGTGAACTGCCCGGAACGGCCCGGAACGAAGAGCTGATGCACCTCGTCGCTGGCCGCATAGAGCGCGGCAAAGCCGCCGCCCAGGGGATATGCGAATCGGACCCCATAGCTCAGGAGCAGCCCCGTCGCCCAGGTGCACAGGCAGGCGAATTCCAGCATGTGGGCCCCCTTGCGCACCAGGAACTGGAACCACCAGTAGACCCGCTCATCCCGGGCGTGCTCCGGACGGATCGTTTCGAAGATCTCCAGCGGCCGCGCCAGCACGGCGTCGGAGGCGGCGGTGGATTCCACCGAGTCCTTGGAGGAGAACTCAAAGATCATCACCATATTCAGCAGCAGCAGGACCCAAAGCAGGATCCTGAACCATCGGGGCCCCCTCCGCAGGCTCGGACCGGCTTCCCGGGGCCTCGTAACCGTATTTTTCATGACCGTTCCCCCGCTCCGTTCGTCATTTCCGCTTCAGCCACGGCCGTCCCTCCCATCGGCCCCGTCATTGCTCCCGCCCCGGATGCGGCTGCGCAGGACCGCCGCCATATCCGTCAGCGCCGGGTCCTTCAGCGCCAGAAGCACGCTCCACACGGTGCCGAAATAGAGCACGGCGCCCAGCAGGACCTTTCCCGGCGCCGGCAGCGGCGCATACCGGAGGAGGGCCAGCTCCGCGCAGGCGGCAAGGGCGACCAGCAGGATCCGGAGGGCGCTTTTGGGCTCCATCAGCCGAATGCCCAGCTTCCGGACCGCGAACAGCTGCACCGCCAGCACGGCGGTCTCCGCGATGAGCGTTCCCAGGGCGGCGCCCACGGCGCCGAGCCCGGGAATCAGCAGCAGGTCCGCGATCAGGTCCACCGCGGCGCCCACCACGGTGGACAGGGTGACCGTGCGCTCCATGTTCATGGGCGTCAGCAGCTGGATGCCGGTGGTATTGGAGCAGCCCACCAGGAAAACCGTGGGAATCAGGATGCGAAGGCACCGGAGGGTATCCCCGGATACGCCGTCATAGAGGACCGTCAGGCAGCTCTCGCCCAGAAGCAGGAAGTAGGCCATCAGGGGCAGGGTGATGAGCAGCACGAAGCTACTGCTCATCCGGAGTCCGCGGCGGAAGCGCTCCTCCTGACGGGTGCTGAGATAATAGGAGAACCTGGGCAGGAGGACGGCGCTGAGGCTGGCGATGAACATGACCAGGACGGAGCGGATCTTCGCCGCCGCATCATAGACGCCCACCATGGCATCATCCTTCAAAAAGCCCAGGAGCACCGAATCCAGGCCGGTATAGACCGTGACGGCTGCGGACTGGAGGCAGAACACGGCGGAGGCCCGAAGATGCCGCAGGGGACGCAGTCTTTTCCCCTGCCCGCGGAGACGCTTCCCGGCCCCCATGAAATTCCAGAGGTATCCCAGCACGGCGGCCGACGCCGTGATAAGGGCATAGAGCCGGTAGTCCTCCGGCCTGCGCACAAAGAGCAGGATCAGCGCCACGGCGGCCAGCTTCGTCACAAAGGAACGGACCGTCAGGAACGCGTAGCGCTCCTCGGCGGCGAAAAGCCACTCCGTGTCCAGGGCATGGAACAAAAGCTGTCCCCCCTGAATGAGGAACAGCAGCCGGTTTTCCCACAGCCGCGGGACGGCGGCCACCGCGATCAGCAGCAACACCATGGATGTCAGCGTCATGGTGAGCTGGAGGCACAGCAGTTCCCGCGCCGTCTGCCGGAGGGTGGCAGGGTCATCCCGCACCCTGGCGCACTCCCGGACCCCGTAGGCGGAAACCCCCATGCCGGCCAGCAGCAGGAAGAAGCTGCCGACGGATGCGGCAAAGGCGGCCTTCCCCATCCCCGCTTCCCCGATCATCCGAAAGGCGAAGGGATAGCTGATCGCGGCGCAAATCGTCCCCGACAGCCGCAGGAGGAAGTTCATGGCGAAGTTGAAGGGGACGGAGGCACGATTTGATTCACCCATATGGCCGTTATCCCTTCACGAACCGGCTTTTCAGCCGAAGATAAGCCGGGAGGGACAGCCCCAGGCGATTCGCCAGGCCCAGGATGACGCTCTTCCTTTGGACGCTGCCCCATAGTTCAGGGGCGTTTTCCCGGATATACGCGCGCCAGGCGGCGGCCAGGGCACGTCCTTCCCTGCGGTCCTCCACATAGATATCCAGTGTGGTGAAATGGTCGCCGATGCCCCGGAGGAGCCGTTCCCGGCAGTAGGGCAGGGCAGAGTTTTGCGGTTCTTCCCGGCGAATGCGGTTATACTCCGCCAAGATATCCTTCAGGTTCTCCTCACGGTGGGCCAGGTATTTGGCCCGGTTCTTGGGCGAGGTGCTCTGCTCCGGGTTTGCCACCTGATAGCGGTAGATATCATAGGGAAAGTAGACCACGCTCCGGGCCCGCAGATAGGGCAGGATGACATACTGCTCATCCACGAAAAAGCGCTGATCCGGCATTTCGAAACCGCACGCTCTCAAAAGGGCGGTGCGGTAGGTGGTATTGTGGATGCTGGGCAGGGTGATCCCGGGCCAGCGGCAGTCCGTCAGCACCTGACCGTAGGGGACCCCCTTGTCCCCGGCCAGAACAGGCGTTTCCGTTCCGCTGCTCATATCCACGATCCGGTAATCCGTCAGCACCACATCCGCTTCGCAGCTCTCCAGTGCATCGGCCAGCTTTACCAGATCCTCTGTATTCACCCAGTCGTCCGCGTCGATGATGCGAAAATAGCTTCCCCGTGCCGCCGCGAGCGCCGCATTGATGGAGGAACCGTAGCCCCGGCTGGAGCGGTCCATGAGACGGAATATCTCCGGCCGGGCGGCAGTGTATTTCTCAATGATGCCCTTGGAACCGTCCTCCGAAGCATTGTTCAGGCAGATGACCTCCACCCTGCCGCTCAGCCGGGGATCGTCGTAGGTTGCCAGATTATTCTCCAGGCACCATTCCATATTGAAAATGGGTACTGCGATCGTAAGAACGCACATAATCTGCTCCCTTTCACCGATCCCGGTAATATGCATGCTTTATATGCTCCAGCGCGCCTTTCGGCAGAAGTCCCACCGCCAGCGGCTTCAATGCGTAGGGGATGCCCCGGGGCATCAGCCCCATGCGGGCAAAGCCCCGCCATTTCACCAGGCATTCGTTCACACGGTAACGATATTTCCGTCGGCGGTGCGTATCATCATCCAGCCGGATGTAATACAGCGGCCGATCGACGTTTTTTCCGCGGCAGCCGTTTGCGTAAAGCCGCAGCAGCAGCTCGTAGTCCTCCGAGCGCCGGGCCCATTTCCCCGCGTCATATCCTCCGGCGGCATCCAATACTTCTCTGCGGAACATGAGGGACGCATGGACATAGGGGAGCGTCATCAGAAAATCCTTCGGCTCAGGCTGCCGGACAAACCAGTAATCCTCCGATGAATCGCCGGGTTCGCGGTGAAAATAGCGGCCGCGAGTACCCACAAACGACAGCTCTCGGTCGCCCTCCAGCACAGCCCGCTGGATCTTCAGCCGTTCCGAATGGGAATAGTCGTCCGCGTCCATCAGGGCGATATACCGGCCCCGGGCCTGGGCCAGGCAGCGGTTTCTGGCTCCACCGGCCCGCAGATTCTCCTCGTTGCGCAAACAGACGATACGCTTATCCCGCTCGGCCCACTGCTGCATCACTGCCCAGCTTTCGTCGCCGGAGGCGTCGTCACAAATATACAGGCGCAAATCGACGTCCTGCTGCTCCAGCACGGAGCGAATCGCCAAATCCAAATGCAGAGCGCCGTTATAGACAGGCAGGATGACTGAGATATCTTCCTCTGTGCGCATCGATTCCCGCCCTTTCTGATGGTTTTCCTTCCCGAAGCGCGAAAGCAGCGCTGCAGGGTCCTCACGCAGCGGCCATTCGCCGAAAGCCGTTTGATCATTCGCAGCACTGTCGCCGGAAAAAGAGAAAAACGGTACGCCTGCTGATTTTGTTATTTTAGCATGCATAGGCGAAAAACACAACCCACACCTTCCCCGGAAACCGCCGGTCCGGTGCAGCGTCGCCAATGGCGGGAGACGCTATCCTCGAAAAAACAAGACGCGGCGCTGCGGGGCGGATTTGAGGAGGGGCCTGCAGCCTCCGGCTCCTCTCGCAGATTCTCCGCCGGCGCAGCCGGAAAAAAGAGGGGGCACAGGCGCCCCCGTCCGCGAACGGACGCTGGGGACCTGTGCCTCAGGGCGCGGGCGGAAGCCTGCCGCCGTACATCCTTTGATAATACTCCCGATATTCCCCGCTGATGATCTCCTCCCACCAGCTGCGATGCTCCAGATACCATCTCACGGTCTTCCGTATTCCCTCTGGGAAGCCTGTCACCGGCAGCCAGCCCAGCTCCCGCTGAAGCTTGGACGGGTCGATGGCGTAGCGCCTGTCATGCCCCTTCCGGTCGGTCACGTGGGTGATCAGGCTCTCCGGCTTGCCCAACTCCCGGCAGATAAGCCGAACGACGTCGATGTTGCGCATTTCGTTTCGGCCGCCCACGTTGTAGACCTCCCCAGGCTTTCCCCTTCGGAGGATCAGGTCCAGAGCCCGGCAGTGGTCCTCCACATAGAGCCAGTCCCGCACGTTCAGCCCCTCCCCGTATACGGGCAGAGGCTTGTCCTGCAGGCAGTTGGCGATCATCAGGGGGATCAGCTTCTCCGGGAACTGATAGGGTCCATAGTTGTTGGAGCAGCGGCTGACGGTCACGGGCAGGCCGTAGGTCCGGTGATAGGCCATGGCCAGCAGGTCCGCGCCGGCCTTGCTGCTGCTGTAGGGGCTGCTGGTGTGCAGCGGCGTCGATTCCGTGAAGAGCAGGTCCGGCCGGTCCAGGGGGAGGTCCCCGTAGACCTCGTCCGTCCCCACCTGATGGAAGCGCATGCTCCCGTATTCCCGGCAGGCATCCATGAGGACGCCGGTGCCGATGATATTCGTCTGCAGGAAGAGGGAGGGATCCTCAATGCTGCGGTCCACATGGCTCTCCGCGGCGAAATTGATTACCGCGTCCGGCTTTTCCTCCCGGAAAAGGCCGTAAACGCCCTCCCGGTCACAGATATCCAGCTTCACGAAGCGGAAGCCCGGCCTGTCCATTACGCTTTTCAGCGTGGACAGGTTCCCCGCATAGGTCAGCTTGTCCAGGCAGACGATCCGGTCCTCCGGATGCGCCTCCATCTCATAAAATATGAAATTGCTCCCGATGAACCCGGCGCCGCCCGTGACGATGATGGTCATTCCCTTTCCCTCCGTCAGATCCTCATGGTGCCGTTGGCCACGTTCTTCAGATGCTCCCCGTAGGGGGATTTCCCATATTGCTCCGCGGAGCGCAGCAGCTCTTCCCTGCTGATCCAGCCCTTGCGGAAGGCGATCTCCTCCGGGGCTGAGATCTTGACGCCCTGGCGCTTCTCAATCATCTGCACAAACACCGTCGCATCCACCAGGCTGTCCATCGTCCCCGTATCCATCCAGGCAAAGCCGCGGCCCAGGACCTGCCCCTTGAGGCGTTTTTCCCGCAGATAGAGCTCATTGAGGGCGGTGATTTCCAGCTCGCCCCGGGCTGAGGGCCGGACGAGCTTCGCCTTCTCCGCCACGCCGGCGGGATAAAAATAGAGGCCGGTGATGCAGTAGTTGCTCCTGGGCTTCGCGGGCTTTTCCTCCACGGAGAGGATGTTCCAGTCGTCGTCGAATTCCATGATCCCGAAGCGCTCCGGGTCGTTGACGTAGTAGCCGAGGATGGAGGCGTCCCCGCTGCAGGCGGCATCGGCGGCGCGGCGGAGGATATCCGACAGGCCGTTCCCATAGAAGATGTTGTCCCCCAGGATCATGGCGCAGGGCTCGTCCCCGATAAACTCCTCGCCGATGAGGAAGGCCTGGGCCAGCCCGTCCGGAGACGGCTGGACCCGGTAGCTCAGGCGGATGCCGAACTGGCCCCCCTCGCCCAGCAGCCGCCGGAAATTCGGCAAATCGGCCGGCGTCGAGATGATGAGAATGTCCCTGATCCCGGCCAGCATCAGCGTGGACAGGGGATAATAGATCATCGGCTTGTCATAGACGGGCAGAAGCTGCTTGCTCGTGACCATGGTCAGGGGGTACAGCCGCGTTCCCGCGCCGCCCGCCAGGATGATACCTTTCATTTGCCTATCTCCCACTTTTCTTTCCTTCACCCGCCGGTGCGCAGGCGCGAAGACGCGCACTGCCGCAGAAGCTCCGTTCTGCCACGGTGGTATTGCTCAATCCCGCAGCAGACCCAGTCGCCGGCAGGTGCGGTCCACCTCATAGAGCACCCGCTCCCGGTCGATGGTGGTCAGCTCTCCTTTCCGCAGGAGGAAGCGCCCGTCCACCATCACGTCCGTCACCTCGTCGCCCCTGGCGCAGTAGACAAGGCTGCTGAGGAGGTCGCAGCGGGGCCTCAGCCATGGCTTGTCGATATCCAGCACCGTCAGGTCCGCCGCTGCCCCTTCTCTGATCTCCCCGCAGCCGGTAAGGCCCAGGGCCTTGGCCCCATTGACCGTCGCCATTTTCAGGGCCGCCGCCGCGGGCACGGCGGTGGTGTCCCCCGTGAGTCCCTTATGGAGCAGGGTCACGAAGCTCAGCTCCCGGAAGAGGTTGAGGGCGTTGTTGCTGGCGGCCCCGTCGGTCCCCAAGGCTACGTTGACCCCGGTCTCCAGAAGCTTCGGCACGGGGGCGACCCCATTTCCCAGCTTCAGATTGCTCACCGGGTTCGTGACCACGCTGGTCCCCCGCTCAGCCAGGAGGGCAATGTCGTCGTCATCGAGATACACCCCGTGGGCGGCCAGCGTCTTCGGCCCCAGGATGCCGCACCTGTCCAGCAGCTCCGCGGGGGTGCAGCCGTACTGCTCCCGGATGGTCGCCTGCTCGAACCGGCTCTCGGAAATATGGATGTGCAGGCCCAGGTCATGCTCCGAAGCCTTTTCCGCCACCTGCCGGAGATATTCCTCCGAGCAGGAATAGGGGGCGTGGGGCCCCAGGGCGAAGGTGATGCGGCTGCAGCGGCCCTTCCAGGCCTCGTACTCGGTGAAGAATTCCCGCAGGCGGCGCTCCCCACCCTCGGGACCGGTGAGGCCCC
>JAEEGL017424469.1_pt1 | contig 26287 bp, 20 predicted proteins | sample 9134231 | NCBI WGS metagenome assembly JAEEGL01 (sample SAMN16246548, study PRJNA631951) | gut metagenome | biome: gut microbiome; feature: rumen; material: fiber-attached | host: Bos | place: Iran: Karaj | collected 2018-10
AACCAAAACCGCGCTAACGCCAATAAGCTGATGGCTCGTCTGGTGCGCCAGGCCATCATGGACGACGACGCCCGTCTGTGTACGTGGAAAGGCGGCAATATGCGCAATGCCATTCCCCGCACGGCAGAGACCGTACTCTCCATCCCCGCCGAAAACGAGGCAGACCTGTGTGAACTGGCGGCTTACTGCCAACAGACATTTGCGAATGAATATCGCGGAGTGGAAGAGGGTGTTGATATTACTATAGAACGCGTAGCGCTGCCCGCGAAGCAGGTGCCGGCAGAGGTGCAGGACAACCTCGTCAGTGCTATCCTCGCTTGTCACGACGGTGTGCTGCGCAACATCCCATCGATTCCTCACGTGGTAGAGACCAGTTCGAACCTCGCCATCATCAATATCGCCGAAGGTTCGGCCACGGTGCTTATCCTCGCCCGTTCTTCCTGCGACTCGCAGCTTGAACTGGAACAGGAGATGTTCGAAAGCACGTTTGGAATGGCTGGAATGAAGATGGAATATAGCGGTGGCTATGGTGCATGGCAGCCCAACTTTGATTCGCCCATCGCTGCTCAGATGTCTGCCCTCTACGAACGGCTGGAAGGCAAACCCGCAAAGGTCGAAGTCGTACATGCCGGCCTGGAGTGCAGCCTTATCGGACAAGTGTATCCGAAGATGGATCTCATCAGCTTCGGTCCCACCCTACGCTCTCCGCACACACCGAATGAGCGATGCAACATCCCCAGCGTAGGTCGCTTCTGGCCCTTCCTGAAGACCTTGCTGGCCGAGATTCCTGAAAAATAATCCTCCACGGAATGGGCGGCAACGCCCATTCCTCCTAATCTTCCAATCCTAATGAAATCATTCTTTCTCTCCCTCACTATGGCCCTATTTCCCTTCTTTGTCTCCGCCCAATCCTTCGATGCACTCTGGAAAGCCGAACAGAAGCTGGAGGCCGACGGTAAACCGCAGTCGGCCTACAATGCCGTGCAATCCATTCTGAAGAAAGCCATTGCCGAAGGACATCAGGGACAGGCGATGAGTGCGCGCCTGCGGGCTGCAGCACTACATCAAGAGTGGGCTCCCGACAGTTTCTTCACCGATGTAGCAGAACTGGAGGCCCTGCGTGCCCAAGAGACCCGACCCGAGGCCCGGGCTATCTATGCCTCGATTCTTGCCGAGGTCTATGAGGGCAACCGCAACCGCTCTCAGTCCAGCGGGCTGCAGTTGACAAGCGAGGAGATGAAAGAATGGACGCGCGAGCAGTATGACAGCGCCGCCGTCATGAACTGGCGGCAGTCGCTGGCCGATATTTCTGCACTCAGCCAGGCCCGCAGCAAGGTCTGGCTGCCTTTCGTCACCCAGCAAAAGAACTCCACCTACTTCAACCATGACCTGCTGCATATCCTCTGGCAACGGGTGCGCGACCGCAATCAGGGCACCTGGCAACCTTCGCCTGCGGCAGAACTGGCAGAGACGGTGAAGGCAGAGTACGTGCGGCAGGGGAACCGCGAAGCCCAGTTGCTGATGGACCTCGACATGCTTGATTTCTCGCATTCAGATCCTTCAGAAGCCGCCTCTGCTCAGGGACGCGACCTCACAACAAAACTACTGCGACTAAAGGACATCTATGCTGACATGCCGCTCTGTACGGAAATCTATCTCCGATTGCTGAACAACTACGACGAGACCGTAAAAACCGAACAAAAGGCGGCTTGGGCAGAGGAGGCGCTTAAGCGCTATCCGCGCTATGAACGGATTGGCGAAGTACACAACATTCTTAACGAGCTGCGCCGTCCATGGGTCAAATGGAGGGGTAACGATATCTACTATCCCGACAAGGAATATACGTGGGAGATTACGACACGTAATGCCACCGCCGTCACCTTCGTTATCTACCGGCTGAAGGACGACTTCAAGGAAGAAGAAGTAGGAAACAGTAAACTGTCGGTCAACGATTACTTCCGCCGCCACGGCACAGAGATGCAGAAGATACAGCATTCTATGGAGAAGAAGCCTGCCTACGAGACCACAGAAGACAGCCTCCGATGGAAGGCTCCCGAGCCAGGACGCTATGTTATCCTCTACACCGCCACCACTGATGAGAAAGAAACCCGCCGCCGCACTGTCACAAACCAATACCAACTCTTCCGTGTCACTTCGCTGAAGACGATGCACCGCTTCCACGACCCCAATAAGTTAGAAGTCATCGTGGTAGATGCAGAAAGCGGGCAACCCATAGAAGGTGCCACGGTGAACCTCTGCAGCGAGGACTATCGTACAGAGAAGCGTTCGGACAATGCTACCCAACGTACCAACGCAGAAGGCCGTGCCTTCTTCCAGTACCACAGCGGCAGCGAAAACCGGCAGCGTTATATCCTCGCCGCCAGCACAGCAGCAGATCACTTTCTCCCCGAAGAAACGCTGTGGCCGAACGGTTCTTCGTACGATGACGAACAGACGACCACTACCCTACGGCTCTACACCGACCGTGCCATCTATCGTCCCGGGCAGACTGTCCACCTCAGCGGTATCGCCTACAGTCAGAAGCACTGGGATGCCAGCGCCCTGGCAGGTAAGTCTTATGAACTCATCCTCCGGAATGCCAACTGGAAGGAGGTCAGCAAACAAACCGCCGTCACAGACTCCCTCGGCGTACTCACGGCCGACTTCGTTCTGCCCGAAGGGGAACTGCCTGGGAACTATCGCATCCAGACCACGAGAGCCAATGTCAGTTTCCGTGTGGAAGAATACAAACGTCCTACCTTTGAAGTAAAAATGGACGATGCTCCCGCGCTGCAATGGCCACAGGACAGCATCGAACTGACGGGTAAGGCTCTGGGATACAACGGCGTTCCCGTCCGTGATGCCCGCGTGACGGGGCACTACCAGTTTACTTATCCCTACTTCTGGTGGTTCCGTCACGAGGATTCCCCCGAACTGCCGATTGACACCATAGCAACCGACGAGAACGGCATCTTTCGCGCACGCGTTCCTCTTAATAATATTCCGTCTGAAGCGTTGCGCTTCGGACTCGTGCTCCGGATGAATGTGGAGGTGCTCAGTGCTGCTGGCGAAACCCGCGAAGGAGTCATGCGTGTTCCGCTGTGCACCACCCCACTCCGACTGAACATCACCATGCAGGAACAGCAGGACCGTGACCGCCTGCAAGCCCCGCTATTCTCCCTCATCACGTCCACCGGCAAGTCCACCCGTGGCGAGATTCGTTGGTCGGTCGTTGCAGCCTCTGCTCCCGCTTCATCATCAACGACCTCTGCCTCGTCTGTAGAGGCCGTAGCCAGCGGAGCCTTCACCCTTACAGCGGAGCCTTCCGTGAAGGGAGGTGCATCAGCCAGCATCGAAGGACTCCTCACAGCACTACGCACCCTGCCTTCCGGCGACTATGAGCTACGCGCCAGTGCTCAAGCTGGCAACGATACCGCCTCATCCAGCGCTCGCTTCTACCTGTTCTCGATGGACGACACCCGCCTGCCACGCTCTGCCGAGCAGTGGCTCTACTGCCCCTCAGACACCTTCGACGCTGCGCACCCCGCCCGTATTCAGGTAGGCAGCAGTTTCAAAGATGTGGCACTATACTACAGCCTCGTAGCAAAAGAAGGTGTCGTCAAGAACGAGCTCATCCAACTTTCCGATGAGCTACGCATCGTCGAAATTCCTTATCTTCCGGAGTATGGCGACGGTGTCACGGCCCACTTTGCCTTTGTCAAAGGCGGCACGGACTACCGCATGAGCCAAAGCCTGAAGCTGACAATGCCCTCAAAGGAACTGCGCTGGCAATGGACCAGTTTCCGCGACCGATTGCACCCTGGTGACCACGAGACATGGACACTACGCCTCACCGACCCCGACGGCAAGCCCGTAAGTGCCAACCTGATGGCAACCATCTATGACGCATCGCTCGACCAGCTGACACCCCACTCCTGGAATCTCATCGTCAACCGCTATCATCGTGTTCGTCAGATTCCCTGGCGCTCGCAGGATTTCTTCGCCAGCGGCAACGCATTCCAGTATCTATACTTCACCATGAAGGATTATAAGGCAGAGGGCCTCGCTTTTGACTCCTTCGATGCATCCTGGATAAATGGACTCACCTTCTCTTATGGATATCGCGGAAGACTTCATCGGCCACGGATGATGAGAGCCAGCCGTGCCATGGGGGGCGCCATGGAAGAGGCCGACGGAGTGATGATGGAGATGGCTGAGGCTCCAACACCGGCACCCATGATGATGGCTGCCAAAGCTGCTCCCCTGAATGCCGCCCTGCAAGGTAGAGTCGCAGGTTTGTCTGTAGAAGAATCAGAAGATGGCGAAGATGCAGTGGCCAACGGTTCATCCGCAGAGGGACCCCTCTCCACGGCTCCCGCGACCCTGCGTACGAACTTCAATGAGACGGCGGCCTTCCTGCCTCGTCTCCATAGTGACCCCGTGACGGGTGAAGTCACCCTCTCGTTCACTCTTCCAGAGAGTCTCACCACCTGGCAACTGCTCGGCATGGCTCATACAAGCGACCTCTTCGCTACAAATATTCAGGCACAAACCATCGCCCGCAAGGAACTGATGGCCCGCCTCTACCTGCCCCGTTTCCTGCGCGCTGGAGACGAGAGCAGCCTGCGTGCCGTTATCCAGAACCTCACCGAGAGCGACCTCAGCGGACAAGTTCGCCTTGAGGTCTTTGACCCCGAGACAGAGAACGTGCTGGTGAAGCACACCGCTCCTTTCACCGCCTCCGCTAACGATGAAGCTGTACTCGCCTTTGAATACACGCCCAGCGAAGACTACCCCATCGTCGCCGTTCGTCTGACCGCCGAGACCACAGTATCCGAGGGTGCAAAAGATAACCAAGCATCTTTCTCCGACGGCGAGCAGCTGTACCTTCCCATCCTCTCATCGAAGGAATACATCACCGAAAGTGTAGAAATACAAGCTGACGGTGCAGGCACCTTCACCACCGACCTCTCTTCGCTCTTCAACCACGATGCACCTTCCGCCACCCAGCGCCGCCTGACCGTAGAGTACACCACACACCCCATCTGGAACGTCGTCCAAGCCCTGCCAGCCCTTCGCGAACCGCAGCACGATGATGTACTCTCCCTTACCTCTATCTTCTACGCCAACACCCTCGCCGCTCACATCGCTGCCACCACGCCACGGCTCCACGACATTATTCAACTATGGAAGCAGCAAGCGAGCTCTCCCACAGGTGGCTCCTCTACTGGCCCTGTGGCCGGCGGTTCGTCCGCCAGCGAAAGCCCCCTCTCGCAGAACGACGACCTCAAGCAGCTCATCCTCGACGAGACTCCCTGGCTGCGCGAAGCCGACAGTGACGCGGAACGTCGTGCTCAACTCATCGATCTCTTCAACGAGAACCTCCTCAACAGCCGTATTGGCGGCACCCTGCAACGCCTCAACCAACGACAGGAGTCCGACGGCGGCTTCGCCTGGTTCCCAGGAATGCGCAGTAGCGAACTGATGACACGTCTCGTTGCCATCGAAATCACCCGTCTTCGCAGTCTCACCGACAACTTCTCTTCTCTCTCTGCAGACTCGCGACAGAGCGCCAACAATCTCTTGCACCGCGCTTTCGCGTTCATTGCCAAGGAGAACAACAAGATGATTCAGGAGATGAAGAAGGCAGAGGCAGAAGGCGCCACCATCCGTACGGGCGCACTGATGCACCTCCATTATGTCTATATTTCACAGCGTGCCGGCGTTCATCTCACCAAGAGCCAGCAGGCAGATGTCCGCTATCTTCTCGACCACCTGAAAGGGTCTGTCGCAGGAATGACTAACGATGAACGCGCCGTAGCTGCTATCATCCTAAAGGGCGACGGTCGTGACCGCGATGCCCGCCTCTATTTTGATTCCATGCGTGAGCATATGACGACGACCCCAGACCACGGCACATTCTTCGATTACGCCGGAGGCAGCTTCACCCCCACGGGGCATAAAGTCCTCATACACACGGCAGCGATGGAAGCTGTCCGAGAGCTGACACCCGACGACCAGCCTCTCAACAGCAGTCTTCGTCGTTGGTTGCTACAGCAGAAGCGCACCCAGATGTGGGAGTCCTCCATTTGCACTACTGACGCCATCTATGCCCTCCTCCATGGTGCTGCCGCTGCTGCCGACCTCCAAAGCACTGCTAAAGACCACCTCACCCTGAACTACTCTGGCCGCAAAGTCAGTGTGCCCGCAGGTTCGCCCAAAGGAACCGCCGCAGTCTCTTCTCCTGCTGCCCTCGGCTACATCCGAGAGACCTACTTCGATGGCACCGCACCTCGTTCCATCACGGTGCAGCGCAACAGTCCTTCTGAAGCATGGGGAGCCGTTTATGCACAATACCTTACGCCCATTGCTGAAGCCTCGGCCCATGCCTCAAGGCTTACCATCCGTCGTGAGTTGAGCAACACCGCCCCACGCCTCGGCGATAAGTTCACCACCCGCTACATCATCACTGCCGACCGAGACTACGAGTATGTCTGTCTGCGTGCCGACCGCCCAGCCGCCGCCGAGCCTGCAGAACAACTTTCCGGCTACCGTTACCAAGGAGGCCTCGGTTACTACCGCGCCGTACGCGATGCCCACACCGATTATTTCTTCGACCGTCTGCCCAAGGGCACATACGTCCTCGAAGAGACTTCCTTCATCGACCGCACGGGAAACTATACCACAGGACTCTGCCGCATACAGTGCCTCTATGCACCCGAGTACGAAGGACACACGGCGGCAATGGAAGTAAAAATAAAGGAATGAAGCATCATTCACAATACATAATTAATTGGTCGAATCGTAAAATCCGTATAATTGTAAAATCATAATGCCTCTCATCCTCATCACCAACGACGACGGTTATCAAGCCGCTGGAATTCAAGCACTGGCGCGCGCCGTTGCTCCCTTTGCTGAAGTATATATTGTGGCTCCAGACGGTCCCCGTTCCGGTGCCGCGGCCTCCATCACCTGCACCACGCCCGTCAGCTACACGCCCCTCGCAAAAGGACTGTATGCCTGCACAGGAACTCCCGTAGACTGCATCAAGCTCGCCCTTGAACAAATCGTGCCGCGCAAGCCCGACTTGCTCCTAAGCGGCATCAACCACGGCGACAACGCCAGCGTCAGCGTACACTACAGTGGTACGATGGGAGCTGTCTATGAAGGATGCATGAAGGACATTCCTTCTATAGGTATCTCGCTCTATCTCCAACGAGGCCAGCGCTATGAGGACAACCCCGTCAGCGAAGATACACTCTCCGCCATTGCGGATCTCTGTCAGCGCGTGCTCCAACAGGGACTGCCACAAGACGTTTGTCTGAACATCAACCTCCCCGTTGCCCACAAGTTCCGCGGCTGGCAGATATGCCGTCAGGCGCGCGGCCGCTGGAGTGCTGAATGGATCACAGCCTCTAATCCCCGCGGCCAGCAGTCTTTCTGGCTCACGGGGCAGTTCACCGACCTCGAGCCCGAAGCCACAGATACAGACTTCGCCGCCCTTCGCGCCGGCTACTGCTCCATCGTGCCTGTAACAGTAGACACCACCGCCTACGCTGCAATGACCACTCTTCAAGAATTAATTCCACAAGTCTAATAAGCCTCTTGCGCCCTATAAGCCCCATCAAATGAAATACTACTTCATCGCAGGCGAAGCCAGTGGCGACCTCCACGCCTCCCATCTCATCATAGCCCTGAAAGCCGAAAACCCCGACGCGGAGTTCCGTGGTTTCGGCGGTGACCTGATGCAGGCTGCGGGAATGGCCCTCGTTCGCCATTATCGCGACCTCGCTTATATGGGCGTTGTCGATGTTCTCCTCCACGCACGCACCATATTGAGTGGTATGCGGCAATGCAAGGACGACATCATCTCTTGGCAACCCGACGTTGTCATCCTGGTTGATTATCCAGGTTTCAACATGAAGATTGCCCGCTTTGTCCACGAACGTGCCCTCTGTCCCGTTTACTACTATATCGCTCCCAAACTTTGGGCGTGGAAGGAGTGGCGCATCAAAGCCCTGAGGCGCGATGTCGATGAAATATTCTCCATCCTTCCTTTCGAAGTCGAATTCTTCGAGGGCAAGCACCACGTTCCCATTCACTACGTCGGCAATCCTACTGTTGACGAGGTGGCAGAATACCAGTTTAAAGCAGAAAACGAACATCGTAGGTCTGATAATGGTAATTGTCTTGCTCTGCTCTGCGGCAGCCGTATCAATGAGGTGCGCGACAACCTCTGGATGATGCTTGTCGCCGCTGCACCCTATGATGCAGACTTCAACATTCAGATTGCCGGGGTCACTGTCGTTCCGCGCGAAGTCTACGAACAGAGCATCACGAAGGCTGAGACAGTTTTTGGTCGTAAGATTCGTGCAGACCTCGTCTTCGATTCCACCTACGACCTCCTCTCTCATGCCAAAGCAGCCCTCGTCACGAGCGGTACAGCCACCCTGGAGACGGCTCTCTTCCGGGTGCCTCAGGTGGTCTGTTATGCCAAACGCTATCCCTGGCTTATGGCGACTGCTAAGAAGATTCTCCTCAAGATTCCCTATGTGTCGCTTGTCAATCTGATTGTAGGCCGCGAGGTCGTGCCTGAAATCATCCTCACCGATATGAACCCAGAGGCCATCCGGCAACACCTCAAAAACATCCTCCCTGACAGCCCTGCCCGCGAGGCACAACTGCAGGGCTACGAGGAGATGGCCGCCCGACTCGGCGAACCTGGAGCCCCGCAACACGCTGCCCGCAAGATTACACAATTAATATCCCACAACCATTAACTCTTAACTTCCCCTTTGCCCCCCTCACTCACCCTTCTCTCCCTCAACCGCCTCGTCCGTGCCGCAATCGAGCAATCCCTGGATGACGAATACTGGTTGGAAGCCGAACTCTCTGAAGCGCGGCTCGCCTCCAACGGCCACTTCTATGTGGAGTTCGTACAAAAGGATGACAGCGGACGCACCCTCGTCGCCAAAGCGCGCGGCGTCGCGTGGGCACGGACCTATAATATGATAGCCCCCCTCTTCGAACGGGCTACTGGCGAACGTCTTCGTGCCGGGATGAAGGTTCGGATGCTTGTCAGTATTGAGTTCCATGAGCTCTACGGTTACTCGCTCACCATTCAGGATATAGACCCCACCTACACCCTCGGGGATATGGCCCAGCGCCGTCGGGAGATTCTTGCCCGCCTGGAGGCAGACGGCATCCTCGAAGACAACCGCCAACTGCCGCTACCCACCCTGCTACGTCGCATCGCTGTCGTTTCTTCCGCCTCAGCTGCAGGCTACGGTGATTTCTGCGACCAGTTGTTAAACAACGACTACGGACTCTATTTCTCCCTTCGTCTATTCCCAGCCGTCATGCAGGGAGCAAACGTCGAAGAAAGTGTGCTCGCTGCACTCGCCGCCATTTGCGACGAAGCCGACAACTACGACTGTGTGGTCATCATCCGCGGCGGAGGAGCCACCAGCGACCTCTCGGATTTTGACACCTACAACCTCGCGGCGGCTGTTTCGCAAATGCCTCTTCCTGTGATTATTGGTATCGGCCATGAACGCGATGAGACCGTGCTGGATTTCGTGGCTCACACCCGCGTGAAGACCCCCACAGCTGCAGCCGCATTCCTCATCGATTATCAGGTGCAGCATCTCGTTCGCCTCGAAGAGCTCAGCCGTCGTATCCACCAGAGCACCGCCCTACGCCTGCAGCGCGACAAAGCCCGCCTGAACCAACTCACCACCTCGCTGCCTAACACCTTCATCCTCATCACCGAGCGGCAACGGCACCGTCTGGAACGCATCACCGACCGCCAGTCTACCGCTCTCACACGCCAACTCGAGCGCGAGCATCACCGACAGGAACTCCTCGGTCAGCGCCTCAAAGCCCTCTCGCCCGAACACCAGCTGCAACGCGGCTATTCTCTTACCTTCGCCAACGGCCAGCTGCTCCGCGCTGCCGCCAATCTTACTCCTGGCACGCGCCTCACCACCCGACTTGCCGACGGCGAAATCACCTCCACCATTTAACAATTTGCTAATTATAAATCCGTGAATTATTAATCGTCAATTATTCTAACCTCTTTAATTCTTACAGTTATGACAATCGGAGTACCTAAAGAAATCAAAGACAATGAAAACAGAGTGGGCATGACTCCTTCGGGTGTTGCCGAGTTAGTACGTCGCGGACATCAGGTGTTCGTTCAACACACTGCCGGGGAGGGCAGCGGTTTTAGCGACGAAGCCTATGTGAAGGTCGGAGCACAGATCCTGCCGTCCATCGAAGACGTATATGCAAAAGCCGATATGATTGTGAAGGTCAAGGAACCCATCGCACCCGAATATCCATTGGTGCGCAAGGGACAGGTTCTCTTCACCTACTTCCATTTTGCCTGCGAGGAAGAACTTACACACGCCATGTTGAAGAGCGGTGCCACCTGCATCGCATACGAAACCGTGGAACGCGACGACCATTCGCTGCCACTTCTCATCCCTATGAGCGAGGTGGCAGGAAGGATGGCGGCACAGAACGGAGCCTACTACCTCCAGAAGACCAAAGGCGGCAAAGGCAAACTGATGGCGGGCGTTCCAGGAGTGAAACCCGCTAAAGTACTGGTACTGGGAGGAGGCACCGTGGGCGAAGCGGCAGCCCGCATTGCTGCCGGAATGGGAGCAGATGTCACCATTACCGATGTTTCCCTGCCGCGTCTGAAACAGTTGGCAGCCGAAATGCCCGCTAATGTGCATACACTCTATTCGTCAGAGCACAATATCCGTCAGGAACTGCCCAACGTGGATGTGGTCGTCGGATCTGTTCTTATTCCCGGCGATGCAGCCCCCAAGCTCATCACCAAGGACATGCTCCCGCTGATGGAACCCGGAACGGTGCTCGTGGATGTAGCCATCGACCAAGGTGGCTGCTTCGAGACCTCGCACCCCACCACCCATAGCGATCCCGTCTACATCATCGATGGCATCGTTCACTACGCCGTTGCCAACATCCCCGGAGCCGTTCCCAACACATCTACTATTGCCCTCACCAACGCCATGCTTCGCTACGCAATAGCCCTCGCCGACAAAGGCTGGCAACAGGCCTGTCGCGATGACCGTTCACTTTTCCGCGGCGTCAATATGACCGATGGAAAATGTACCTATGAGGCCGTAGCTAAAGTATGGGCCCTGGACTACATGCCACTCACCCTATAGTTCCTATCGAAAGGTGTACCTTTGCACAATAATTGAGTTCACATGAAGTTAAAACCGTACTGCAAAGCCGTCTTTGCCTTTGCTTTCTCCTTATTGTTTTCTGTGCCCGTGAGCGCCCAGCAGAGCTCTGTGCTCGACAAAGTCAATCTCTTCATCGGCACAGCCGACGACTACGGGCAGATGTCACCCGGCGCTACGGTTCCCTACAGCCAGATTCAGGTCTGTCCCGACAGCAAGCCGCGCCAGCATCCTGGCTATGACTTCGAAGTTCCTGTCATCTCAGGCTTCAGCATCAACCGCCTATCTGGAGTGGGAGGCAGCGGTTGCGGTGGTAATGTCTCGCTCATGCCCGACAGCACGGGGGAGGATGTACGGCTCTTGAAGGAGACGGAGCAGGCCTCACCGGGCTACTACAGCGTGCAACTGAGCAATGGTGTGTTCTTCGCAGCAACTGCCAATCATCGTATGGCGGTCGAACGTTTCTACTTTCCCGATGACTCGCAGGCAGTTCTGCTGCTGAATCCCCGTTCTGCTTTCGACAAGCTCTTTGCTGCCGGCTTCGAGCAGAAGACAGCCTCGATGGGACAGGGTTTTGCGGAGTGTGCCAACACCTGTGGACGCGGCCGCTACCACCTGCACTACCGCCTCTACGCCAGTGCGCCTTTCGTGCTTGATACCATTGCCGACGGACGCAAGCGGCTGACGTTTCAGGAGGCAACAGTATCAAGTAGTTCAATAGTTCAGAGGGTTCAAGGGTTCAAGGGGATAGAGGTGCGCATCGTCGTCTCCACGGGCCTTTCCGACGAACTGAACAGGATGCCTGCGCAGACCGTATGGCAAACGGACTTTCAGACGCTGACAACACAAGCGCGACGTGAATGGCAACGCCTGCTCTCGACGGTGGACGTGGAGGGAGGAACAGCAGATCTGCAGACACTCTTCTACACCTCTTTGTACCGTACCTTCCACAGTCCGTTCCAGGTGACAGACCGTGACCTTCGGAACTATCTGGGCACCGACGGACAGCAGCACGAAGCGAAGGACAGGCCGTACTACAGCTCCTGGTCGCTTTGGGATACTTATCGCACGAAGTTTCCTCTCATCACCCTGCTTGATGCCGCTCGCTCGTCAGACATCATACAGTCGCTGGCACAACTATATATCACTGGCAAGAAAGACTGGAGTACCGATAAGGAATGTGTGCCCACGGTGCGCACAGAGCACGCCGTTGCCACCCTTCTCGATGCCTATCGTCAGGGAATCAGTATTCCTTCGCTTCGTGACGCCTACCCTGGTATGGTCGGAGAAGTCACACGGCTGAGCCTGAAGAGTCCTGACCAGTGTCTTGAAGCATGCGGAGACTGCTGGGCACTCGGTCAGTTGGCAGCAGAGCTGGGCATGATGGACGAAGCCTCACGATGGACAAAGCGGGGTGAAGAAATCTTCGACAGCATCTGGCCACGCGAGTTCCAACATATCGACGAGACCTACACAAAGATGCGCGGTAACGGTCTCTATCAGGGTACCCGCTGGCAGTACCGCTGGGGAGCACCTATGTACCTGCCACGAATGATGAAGATGGTCGGTAAAGAAGAACTCGCAGAGCAGCTCCTGCTTTTCTTCCGCGAGCAACTCTACAACCAGGGCAACGAGCCCGATATCCATGTCCCCTTCCTCTTTGGCCGACTGGGAAAGCCACAGCAGACGGCCCTCGTGGTCCGCAGCCTGGCCACAGAGTCCGTGACTCATCGCTATGGGGGCAATGATGCCTACCCCACCCCCTTCGTCGGTTGTGCCTTCGTCAACCAGCCTCGCGGCTACTGCCCCGAGATGGACGAGGATGACGGTGCCATGAGTGCATGGTACGTCTTTGCAAGTATCGGGATGTATCCCCTCATCGTCGGGGAAGCGGTCTATGAACTCTTCCCTCCCCTCTTTGAGAAAGTGACCCTCCACCTCGGTGCCGACCGCCAGACAACGGTTGTCATACGCACAGAAGGCCGCACCTCAGAGAAACAGCAAGTGAAACGCGTCACTTGGAACGGCAAGCGGTTGCGCCACTTCCGAATCGCCGTTCAGGAACTCAAGAAAGGCGGCGAATTGGTATTCCAATTTTAACAACTGAGTTTCACGAAACTTTTCGGCACCATAGATTCAGCAGATGTCAGCTTTCCACGTCTGCCGAGTGACTATTGGAAAATGGAGAAGTTGACGCTGCCATAAGAGCGGTGGGCAAGAAAATGGGAATGGGAGGAGAAATCCTGCTTCTGGCCATGCTCTAAAACGAAGAGACCCGAAGGGGATAGTAGGGAGGTGGAGGCTGAAGATTCAGGGGGCAGGATTATTCCATCAGACTGAGCGACAGGCTCTTTGAATACGAGGTCGGGCAACTGGTCGAGTTCAGGAAGAGCATAGGGCGGATCGGCGAAGATGAAGTCATAGGGACCGGATGCCTTGTAAAGGAAACGGAGAACGTCGGCGCGCAAGAGAGTGACATCATCCTCGCAGCGGAGGATTTGCAGAAAGCGGCGAATGAAGGAGATATGTTGGAAATCGAGCTCAACGGCGGTAACATGAGAGCAGCCGCGGGACAAGAGTTCGAGGGTGATGCTCCCCGTGCCAGCAAAGAGGTCCAAGGCTCGTGGGGCTTCTGCCTCGAAATCGAAATAGGAGCGGAGGACATTGAAGAGGTTCTCCTTGGCAAAGTCGGTAGTTGGCCGCGCCTTGAAGGTACGAGGGATATCAAAATGGCGTCCGCGGTATTTGCCAGCAACGATTCTCATGGAAGCAGGTTAACTATTTAAGTAGGTATTCAGAATTATTTAACATTATCTTTATCTGTAGGTGAGTTCCAGTTTTTTTATTTCTCACTGGCGCATCTGTTCCTATTCCTCTCAGTCACTTAGCCCGCTAAGTTCCTTCGAAGAAAAGAAAAACCTGCATCCAAATAGAAGATAAAAAACATAAAACTAATTATGAGCACCTACTTATTAGATTAACAATTAACAGTATAACGGTCACCTTAGATCCTGTTGAGCAGGAGGGCCATAAGGTCAAGGGGGACTTGCTTCTCACGGGTGAGGGGCACGCGGGAGAATATGTCGTCGGGAGTAAGGATATCTATTGCCAGTAGGTATTCAGCGAGATCGATGCGCAGTTCCTCATCGTAACCATCCTCGTGTGCAACAATCTTCAACCGATCCTTCAGAGCATCGAGGCCAAGCGACTTCCAAACATTGAGGATGAAGTAGAGGGCGTCGGGTACGGCAGCAGACTGGAAGGTGTTGGCAAAGCGGAGTCGGCGTCCGTCGAAAGCAAAGAGGCTGAAGCCCTCGGGCTCGGGACAAAGGTAGAGCCGTGCGCTATCCTGCGGCTGGTCTTCCTCAAGCAACATCAGACGCTCCATAAGGATGGCACGGGAGGCGAAGAAACGAGCCGTAGGGTAGAACTGAAGAATGGTCTCTTCTATTTCCGTGGGAATAGCAAAGAGCTCAGCACACTCCAACTGCGGGAGAATATTGTAAGCCACGCGGTGAATGTCCTTGCCAGTGCTGGCAAAGGTGAACTCATAAAGGGCTGTCGCATCCTCACGCCGAAACTCCTCGAGGGGGACTCGGGTGGAGGGTGTGGAAACGAGGACGAAGCACTGGTCTATCTGCCGATTGAAATAGTCTGGACGGCTGAGTTCACGGGACAACTGATCAGCCAGCGAAAGGTTGTCGGACTGCAGAAAGTGCTCACCACGAATGAGACTGCTGGTCTGCAGGTCACAGACAAAAAAAGAGAATCCATCCGCACGAAGGCGGATGGATAGACTTAAGGGATGATAGGACTTATTCCCAGTTGCCGGCATTGTTGTTCCAGTTGTTGAGGTCACCAATCTTCAGACCCGGATAGTTGCCCATATCGTCTGCCAGTTGTGCACGGTTGACGATGAGGCGATCCCCATTACGACCCATGCCTTTGAGGAAGGAGGTGTCGGGAGCGCAACACTCCATGACATACATAATGGTACCGGAGCGGGTGAGGGCGGTGAAGGCCTGCAGCTGGAAAGTGTCGCCTTCTGCGAAGGGGATGTAGCGCAGGGAGTCGGCATTAAAGTTTGGACCGAAAAGTGAATCGGAGAGGTTCACCCACGTAGTGTCGCGACGGAAATTCTGGAGACCGTTGGCAGCGATAGCAGCTGCATCGCCACTGTTGACGATTTCGGCAGCCGCACGCTCGGTGAGACCTTTCTCCATCTGTTCATCGGAAAGCACACCTTCCTTGACAATCTTTGGAATGCGACCGTTCTTCACGAACTCAACGAGTTTCCAGAGGCTGTCGCAATACATTCCTTCGACATTCTGCAGCTTGTACTCTTCCTGAGCAGCCTTAATTTGGAGCAAACGAGCCTTGACGGCATTTTCACGAACTGTGACTTCCTTGTTGAAGTCAATGTCATCTTGGATGCTGCGCCAGCATATAAAGAGCAGACCGATGACGCAAAGCGCTAAAAGCGCGTTAAAAACCTTTTTCATGACGTCTATATGAATATTTTTTTGTACTTTTGCATCGCAAAATTAGAAATAATTATTGGAATACGCCACATAAATACGATTTTTTTTCACTTCTTATGCCTTTAAATAGTCAAATGAGGGGTTTAATACTCGATTATTTCGGGTTTAGGCCCACTAAAGAGCAAGAAAATGCTGCACAAACGATGGCAGATTTCATTTTTGACAAAGATGCGCAAAGCGTCTTCGTCCTGAAGGGCTATGCAGGCACGGGAAAGACCTCTTTGGTGGGTGCTTTGGTGAGGTCGTTGCAGCAGCTCGGACAGCGCACGGTGCTGATGGCTCCGACGGGCAGAGCGGCAAAAGTTTTCTCGCTGCACGCCTCCCATGCGGCTTACACAATCCATCGGCGCATCTACCGGCAGAAGTCTTTCTCGGCAGAAATGACTGGGTTCCTGCAAGGAGTGAATCTGATGAAGCACACCCTATTTATCGTGGACGAAGCCTCGATGATTTCAAACCTGGGCCTGAACGGCACGGCATTCGGCAGCGGATGTTTGCTTGACGATCTAGTGCATTTCGTATATTCCGGCGAAGGTTGCCGGCTGATGTTAGTGGGAGATACGGCACAGCTCCCACCCGTGGGTGAAGAGGAAAGTCCCGCCCTCGTCGGTCTGCAGCTGGAGGGCTATGGTCTGAAAGTTTATGAGATGACACTGACAGAGGTAGTGCGACAGCTCGAAGACTCCGGAATTCTGTGGAACGCCACACGACTGCGACATCTATTAGCAGACAACGAGCTATCAACCTTTCCGCAACTACACCTGGCAGGCTTCGCAGATATCGTGCTGTTGCCCGGTAACGAACTAATAGAGGCTCTGGAGCAGGCATACTACCAATGCGGGACAGACAACGCCATCGTCATCACACGCTCTAACGCGCGCGCAAACGTATATAATAATGGTATACGCGCGCGCGTACTAGACTATGACGAAGAGCTGACAAGCGGGGATCAGATCATCATCGTGAAGAACAATTATCATTGGCTGAAAGGTGACAACTCAGAGAGCCCTGCACGTTCAGAGGAATCGGAGCGCGCTCCCTCTATGGACTTCATTGCAAACGGCGATGTCGCCATAGTACGAAGGGTGAGGCATGAACGTGAGATGCACGGATTCCGCTTCGCGGACATTTCACTGCGTTTCCCTGACTACGAGGACTTGGAAGTGGAGGGCACGGTGATACTGGACACACTAATCAGCGAGGCCCCTGCGCTGACACATGAGCAGCAAGAGATGCTGTTCCAGCGGGTGTGGGACGACTATCCAGAACTGACGGCCAAACGCGACCGCATGAAAGCTGTGAAGGACGACCCGTACTTCAATGCCCTGCAAATCAAGTACGCCTATGCCATCACGTGCCACAAGGCTCAGGGCGGGCAATGGCAAAGGGTGTTCATTGACCAAGGTTACATGACGGAAGATATGCTGTCGTCAGACTACTTCCGTTGGCTATATACTGCACTGACGCGTGCCACAGAACGGGTGTACCTCGTCAACTGGCCCAAACAGGAGCTGGATGAGGAAAGCCAGAGCATGGAGTATTAAAAGAATACTAAAAAAACATAAATCGTGGAGCTTTCAGGAGAAAAGAGAACATAAGATTGTGCAAAAACGGAAGAAAAGGGCTATCTTTGTCACCGATAACATATAAAACTCATTAGAAAAGCGAAATAATGAATAGTTCCCGCCCTCCTCAACTTCCTGTAGTCTTCGACATCTCACGTATTCCTGCCGACTTCGGCTCAGGCAGGTTGAAGGATCTCATCGTCACCTTCGACAATTTAGATATCGGGTCCTATCTGGCACGTGAAGGTGAACGCTACCCCATCAAGAACGAGTCGTTTTTCACCATCCTACTGTTGAAAGGTTCCATCCAGTTGCTGGTAAACCTTAGAGAGGTGGAGGTTCACGAGGGACAGCGGCTTTCATTGATGCCAGGCTGCGTCTTCGAAGCTAAGGACATCAGTAAGGATCTGCTCTTCTGTGGCATGATTCTCGACAAGGATTTCGTAGAAAAGATGCGAAAGAACGTAGGAGTGCACCTGGATCTCACCCAGAAATATCGCAACTTTGTTATCAACACCCCGTCGCCCAACGTTATGGAAAACGACCTGCAAATGTACCGACTGCTGTGTTCAGAACTCGCCACACCCAGCTACTCCTACAAGACCGAAGTTATCCAGCGTTATTGTGAAGTGGCTGTATTGAAAAGCATCTCGCTGAACGACATGACGGAAAAGCCCGAACTGAACAGGCCACTGAACCGCAAGGAGCAGATATTTCACGACTTCCTGACGCTGTTGGAGGAATACTATACCCAGGAGCGAAGTATCAGTTTCTATGCCGACAGGATGTGTCTGACACCCAAGTACCTGTCGACAATCGTAAAGGAAGTCAGCGGAAAACACGGCATGCAGTGGATTGATGAATATGTGGTGCTGGAAGCAAAGGCACTGCTCCGTGATGGATCTATCAGCGTGAAGGAGGTCAGCGACCAACTGAACTTCCCATCACAAAGTATGTTCGGACGGTTCTTCAAGAAGATGACTGGTTTGTCGCCCAAACAGTATAAGCTGCAGTGATCTCCCCGTCGAATGCAAAATGAAGCGGCAACCTCTTTAGTAGAGGTTGCCGCTTCCTATCTTTTATGCCTGCGACTTATGTCGCGAGCGTGCATTAGTTTCGCCGCGTTGCTGAGTAGTTAATCCTCAACGCCCATGACTTACGAAGCACTTCCTTGATATCGGTGATGATACCCATCTGGGTGTGCTGATCTATCTTCATGGACATGACCTGCGAAGCAGGATCGGGCATGGTTGTACGCTCCTGGGCCACGAAGTCCATAACCTCACGAGGCTCGGCATAGCGGTCATTAAGCTGAATACGTGTGCCACTACCCATTTGGGCACGCAGCTGGTCGGTGGGAGGACCGACGTAGATGAACGATACGCAGGACTTCTTCTCCAGTTTCTCGAGTTCCGTACCGGAAGGAACGGTGAACTTCACCTTCAGGGTGACTTCACGCATGGTGGTCACAATCATAAAGAAGAACAGGATGGTGAAGATCAAGTCGGGCAGAGACGAGGTATTCATCTCCGGCATTTCTCTTTTTTCCTTGTTACGTGCCATGATTAGTTTCCTCCATAGTTTTTAGGTTCGGCCTCAGAAATCTTCTGGGGATAATAGGTACGGATGGCTACCTGCTCGTCTTCAGAGCAACGGGCATAGGGGTGACCGAACTTGGCGATTGCCAAGTCATCACGCAACTCATTGTATGCTGCCACGAGTTCGTTCTGTACCTGGAAATAGATGTTATAGGGCGTACCGCGGTCGGTCTGTACGGAGATGACATGCTTGTCGGTCACATAGCAAGTACCGAGGAGGTCGATAACCTTAGCATGCTTCTCTGGCAGTTTGGCCGAATTGTTCTTGTTCTCGATGAACTCCTTGGCTCGAGCGCGCAGTTCCTTGATGTCAATGAAGTCGTGGTTACACATCAAGTTACCAGCGGCATTAAGTCGGACATTCAGCACATTGCGTTCCTTCACATCAATCTGTGCATCTTCCTGATCCTTTTCAGGAGGCTGGGGCAGGCGACGAGCCAAACCCATGTCGGTGTCCATAGAAGTGGTCACCAAGAAGAAGATAAGCAGGATGAAAGAAATGTCGGCTGTGGAGCTCGAGTTCAGACCTGGCACTTTCTTTTTCTTTCTTGCCATAGTATAATTTGACAATTTAAAGATTTACAATTATACGAATTGTTATTCCTTCGGAATAGCACTCTTGGTCAGATAGCCGCTCATGCTGACGACCACGGCCGCGATAGCCAGAATTGCCAGAATATAGATAGCCATCAGCCACATGTCAACCATAGTGACCATGCCACCCGCTGTCGTCTTACCGGATACCGTGGTGTAGTCTTCTTCGCCAAGACCACAGATGACACCTATGATGAGGGCAGCGATGACTGCGCCCCAGGTGCAGAGAGCCACCTTACCTCCGGGAATTCCCGTGGGGCTGGGACCGTTGTTGCCCGAATTGAGGGTTGCACCGTGGATGAGACTCCAGATCGTGAGGCCGGCTGTCACAAAGAGCAAGAGGTAAATCAGGATCAGGACGAGATCCGTCAATCTCGGGGATACGTGAACACCGTCGAAATCCATGTTACTGTAGTCCACCAGGAAGAACAAGGCGAAGCACAGCACACCGATACCGATACAGGTGTACAACGCAGTATTGGACAATTTTTCGAGTTTCATGACTTAATTTTACGATTTTACAATTTACAACTTACGATTTACAATTTGTTTTTCACCTTTAATATATAGGTGAATTAGTGAAATGGTGAAATCGTTAAATTAAATTATTTCTGGCACTTAGGAGACTTCACGCACATCTCGAGCAGACCCATTGCAGCCTCTTCCATGTTATTGTTCAGAGCCTCGACGCGACTGAGGACGTAGTTGTAGAAGACCTGCAGCACAAGTGCTACGATGATACCGAAGATGGTGGTGATAAGAGCAACCTTCATACCTCCGGCAACGACGGTCGGGCTGATATCACCAGCACGTTCGATGTCATCGAATGCCTGCACCATACCGATCACAGTTCCGAGGAAGCCGAGTGACGGTGCCATGGCAATGAAGAGGGTAATCCAGGAGCAGTTCTCCTCGAGGTAAGCGCCCTGCACCTCAGCTTCGGTGTTGATGTTACGCTCAATGGTAGCGATGTCGTTCTGATCGGTGCTGTTTAGGCATACCATAGCTTTCTTAGATATCTGAGCCACGGGGCCACGAGTGCCAGCGCAATAGTCGATAGCTTCCTGAAGCTTGCCAGCTTCAACCTTACCACGAAGGGTCTCAAGGAACTTGCGGGTATTGACCTGAGCAAGAGTGAGGTAGATGACGCGCTCGATGCAGAAAGCAAGACCGAGTACGAGAGCGATAGCAACGAGGCTCATGAAGCCAGCGTCACCTTCGATGAACTTTGTCTTCAGAGTCTTGTGCAGACCTTCTTCTTCCTCCACGGGAGCGACAGGCTCTTCTGCCACGGGAGCTTCAGCTTCCTCGGCTACGCTGTCAACGGCAGCGGAATCTACGACTTGCTCGGTAGCAGCAGCCTCGTCAGCCACTTCGTCCTGAGCCATCACTGAGGGTGTCATGCCAAATGTGCAGGCAGCCACCATTGCAACAATTGCAAAATACTTTTTCATTTTGTTTTTGGTTTAATGATGAATGATTTGTTATTTTATTGTTTATACTTCACGTAAAATCGCTACAAAAATATCCTTTTTTTTGCTTATTTTCGCCATTTTCTGCAAAAAAGTTTACTTCGGAGGGTGATTTTCCTGCTTTTTTATGCATTAATGGCCATTTAACGCGCTTTCGGGAACGTTTTAAGTGCATTTTTAGTGGTTTTTTCCGCGACTTCACACTCTTCGCACGAATAAATTTCAGCGAGCTTGCGAATGACCTCCAAAAGATAGCTTGTTTCGTTGCGTTTTCCGCGGTATGGAACGGGTGCGAGATAAGGTGAATCGGTCTCGAGAACGATACGATCCAGAGGTACCACTTCGCGGAGCACTTCGCGCAAGGGACTCTTCTTGTAGGTCACCACTCCGCCAATGCCGAGCATGAAACCATCGAAGCTCAACAACTCTTCCGCCTCCTCGGCCGTACCTCCGAAGCAGTGGAAGACACCTGAAAGATGCCGATTAGAGATCTGACGAGTGGACGATTTCATTATCTCGACCATTTCCTCGTGCGCATCGCGCGTGTGTATCATTAAAGGTAGGTCATACTTGATAGCCCAATCGACCTGAATGGCGAAGGCTTTCTGCTGCTCTTCATACCTGGAGCGGTCCCAATAGTAGTCCAGTCCCACCTCACCGATAGCAATGAAAGGATGGGACGATACTTGCAGCAAACGTTCCATCAGCATAAGTATCTTCCTCCACGAATCGGTGATATCCTCCGGATGCAGCCCTATCATGGGATAGAGCCTATCGGGATATTTGCTCATCAACTTCAGCATGGGAAGCACCGTCTCCTCATTGATATTCGGCAGGAAGATTTTCGAAGCGCCGGACGCAAAGGCACGCTGCAACACCTCGTCGATATCATCGACGAACTGCTCATCGTAAAGGTGACTATGTGTGTCAATGAAATCCATTCCAACTTTTCAGTTCTTCCGGCCAAGGAGGGAAAGGGCCAGGGAGCGTAGGTACTCTTTGCGCTCCGAGGGCAACGCTACCTCGTCCAGGCAGGCGAGGGCAGCCTCGAAACAAGAGTGAATTTTGGCTTCAGCCAGCTGGCGTACACCTATCTGATTATACAGTTCTGTGACGGCAGCAATCTTCTTTTCGGGTTCCGTCGCCGTGGCAAGCCAGTAGTCCAAAGCCTTCCGCTGCTCGCTATCGGCCAGGCGGAGTGCATTGATAAGCATAAAGGTCTTCTTACCTTCGAGGATGTCGCCACCGATTTTCTTGCCAAAGATCTTGAAGTCACCATAGACATCCAGCAAGTCATCCTGCAACTGGAAGGCCAGTCCCAGCTGCTCGCCAAAGTGATAGAGTCGATTGGCATCGGCCGCGGGAGCATCGGCCTGCAGGGCTCCTAACTTCAGGGCGCAGGCCAATAGAACAGAGGTTTTCAGGCGAATCATCTCGATGTATTCTTCCTCGCGGACGTCATCGCGGGTCTCGAACTCAAGGTCCATCTGTTGTCCTTCACCTATCTCGAGGGCCGTCTCGGTGAAGAGGTCCATCACGGCTTTCAGGTGTCGGGGTGCCGCCTCGGCCATCAGTCTATAGGCCAGTACAAGCATGGCATCACCGCTGAGGATTGCCGCATTCTCATTCCACACCTTATGCACCGTGGGTTTGCCCCGACGCACGTCGGCACGATCCATCACGTCGTCGTGAAGCAGGGTGTAGTTGTGGTAAGTCTCCAAACCAAGAGCTGTGGACAGGGCGCTATCAGTATCGTCGTGATAAAGCTCATAAGCCATCAGCAGCAGTACGGGACGAATGCGTTTCCCGCCCAAAGAGAGCACGTATTTGATGGGTTCATAGAGGCTGGCGGGTTGTCTGTCAAGAGGCATAGATGCCAAAGCGCGGTTGAAATATTCGAGTGTTTCTGCAGAAGTTCTCATAGGACGTTTCTTTGAACTAAAAGAGGCTGCACTTGGTCGGCGCAGCCTCTAAAAGATAGATTCCCTATATATAATATATAATAAGGTGCAATCTAATGGTTATTGCAGTTTGAACATCACGGGCAGACGGAAGCGTGAACGAACGGGCTTGTTACCCTGTCTTGCGGGCTTCCAGCGCGGCATCAATTTCACGACGCGCTCAGCCTCTTTTGACAGTGATGCATCCGGTGAGCGAACGACCTCAACATCTACGATGGAACCATCCTTATTCACAACGAACTGCACGAAGACACGACCCTGAATGCCTTGTTCCTGAGCGATGGCGGGGTATTTGATGTGACTATATAGCCAGTCATAGCAAGCCTGATCGCCACCAGGGAACTGGGCATTCTCTTCTACAACTTCATAGATATTGTCGTCGTCAGCTTCCTCACGCACGGGACCCATCACAGGAGCAGCTACAACAGCCGTGGGGGCGCCGTCGCCCGTCACGGTGGAGATGGCCTGGTTCACTTCCTCAGAGGTCTGCACCTCTTCTTCCTGCAGCTCGGTCTCGTCGTCCACGATGTTCAAGATCTCGGCGACCTTCGGTGCGGCAGCTGGGGGAGGAGCCATCTGTTCCTTTTGGGTGGTGATAGGAATCATGTCCTCTTCGAAATTACTTTCGTAGACAGGTTCCAGTTCCTCGTACTTAATGTCACGTGTCGTGTACTCGAAAGCCACGAACATCAGCGCAAGCACCATCACGTAGCCCAAAAGGAGGCTCGTACCGCGTTGGTTGCGCAACTCTTCGGTCATAGATTTAACTTCTTCCATGATTTTTATCTAGTTTTTATTATTATTCGGGGGGTCAAAGGCCTTTTTCTGCGCCTTAACGCGACAAAAGTAACACTTTTTTTTCAGATGTGCTTTTCTTTTGGCTCTTTTTTTTCATTCCGAGGCCTTTTTTTATAAAAAAATGCCCTCTTATACCCCAAAACCGACATTTCTTGCGTTATATTATTGAAATTATCGTTACCTTTGCACGCGAAAAGTGACAATGAAACAAAAAAAATTCATCATAACGATGGCAGTAGTGCTTTTTGGAGTACTACAGGCGGGTGCCCAAAGTGCCGGCACATCAGTTTTTGATTTCCTCAGTCTGCCCACTTCAGCCCACTCTATGGCGTTAGGCGGACAGAACGTATCCCTCATTGACGATGACGCCTGCCTATTGTTCCAAAACCCCGCACTGATGTCTGATTCCAACGACCCATCTATCGCGCTAAGTTTCCTTACCTATATGCGCGGCAGCAAGGCAGGGTCGGCCTCGTGGACTATGGGGCACGGAGAACGCGGCACATGGGGCGTCGGCGCACAGTTTGTCAGCTATGGTTCCATGAAGGAAACGACCGTAGAAGGCATCGAGATGGGAAACTTCTCCGCCTTGGATATGGCCATCACTGGAGGCTATTCCTACACGCTGACCGAGCACCTCGCTGGCGGCGCTACGGGAAAGTTCATCTATTCTAACTATGGCGGATACTCTTCTGTTGCGCTGGCCGTTGACTTGGGATTGAACTTATATTACGAAGATGCAGATTTCTCATTGTCAGCCGTAGCGGCAAACCTTGGCGGGCAGGTGAAGGCATTCGGCGACAAGCACGAGAAGCTGCCCTATGACCTGCGATTAGGTCTCACCAAACGCCTGGCCAATGCTCCCATACGTTTTTCCGTCACCATGGTGGACCTCACACGTTGGTGTGCCAGCGACTACTACAGCACCGACGGCGACCCCAAAGCAGGCCGCATTCTCCTGAATCACTTCGTGCTGGGCATTGATGTGATACCTATCAAGCAGCTTTACATTTCTGCAGGCTACAATTTCCGACGCGCCTACGAGATGAAGGCGGCAGGTGGCAGCCACGCCGCAGGGCTTTCTTTCGGCGCAGGTTTGAATATCAAGAAGTTCCATTTGGGCCTTGCTTACGCCAAATACCACCTCTCCTCCCCCAGCTTTATGGTTACGGCCCAATACGATCTGAAATAAGAGAAAAAGAATAGAATAATAAATATAATAATAATGAAAAAAATAACCATCGCTATTGACGGACACAGTTCCTGCGGAAAAAGTACGATGGCCAAGGATCTCGCCCGCGAAATTGGCTATATCTACATCGACAGCGGAGCCATGTACCGCTGCTGCACCCTCTTCTGTCTCCAACAGGGTCTTATCAGCCCCGACGGTACTATCGACACAGCTGAATTCGAGCGCCGTATGCCCGAGATACATGTGAGTTTCCGCCTCAATCCCGAGACTGGACGCCCTGATACCTATTTAAATAACGTGTGCGTGGAGCGCGAAATACGCACGATGGAAGTGTCCTCTTTTGTAAGTCCCGTCGCCGCCCTCCCCTTTGTACGCGCCGCTATGACCGCACAACAGCAAGAGATGGGCCGAGAGGGAGGCATTGTGATGGATGGCCGCGATATTGGCACCGCAGTATTCCCTAACGCTGAGATGAAGGTCTTCGTCACCGCCTCGGATGAGATCCGTGCCCAGCGCCGCTACGACGAGCTAATCGCCAAAGGCGAGCAGGCTGACTTTCAGCAGGTCTTGGAGAACCTGCGCGAACGGGACCGCATTGACTCCACCCGCGCTGTAGCTCCCCTGCGCCAGGCCGACGATGCTTTGGTTCTCGATAACAGCCATCTCACTATCCCCGAGCAGAAACAATGGCTCCTTGACCGTTTTATAGAGAGAACCCACCCACAAACGCCATAAGGCCATAAGGCCTTTAGGTCTCATTAGTCCTATCATCCCCATTAACCCTGCCCCCTATGACCATCGAAATTGACACCGGTTCCGGCTTCTGCTTCGGTGTGACGCGCGCTATCGGCAAAGCCGAAGAGGAGCTGCAGCATGGAAAGCCCCTCTATTGTCTCGGCGACATTGTTCACAACGGTCGCGAGGTGGAACGTCTGCGACAACTCGGTCTCGTCACCATCGACCACGAACGTTTTCAGACATTGCACGATGCTAATGTTCTGCTGCGTGCCCATGGTGAACCACCCGCCACCTACCACCAGGCCATTGCCAACCACATCAATCTCATCGATGCCACCTGTCCCGTCGTGCTCCACCTGCAAGAGCGCATCCGCCGCGAGTACGAATCAGACCCGGAACATCGTCGACAGATTGTCATCTTCGGCAAACCTGGCCACGCAGAAGTACTTGGCCTCGTAGGACAGACCAGCGGCACGGCAATTGTCATCGAAGGACTGGATGATGCAGCCAGGCTGGACTTCTCCCGCGATATCTGTCTCTACAGCCAGACAACCAAACCACTTGACGTCTTTCGTAACATAGTAGAATACATACAGCAACACATCGCCC
>JAEEGL011520742.1_pt1 | contig 26286 bp, 29 predicted proteins | sample 9134231 | NCBI WGS metagenome assembly JAEEGL01 (sample SAMN16246548, study PRJNA631951) | gut metagenome | biome: gut microbiome; feature: rumen; material: fiber-attached | host: Bos | place: Iran: Karaj | collected 2018-10
ACTACCCAACCTGTTTCATCTAATATTATTTTTCTTATTCTGTGATATCCATAACTTGGTTTTCTTTTATGAATATCCTTAATCAATTCTCCTAAATCTTTCCTATTAATCTCATATCTGTTTAATACATCTTTATTTTTTAACCATTTGTAATATCCTGATCTAGATACTCTTAATATTAGACACAATGATTTTATATTATATTCTTTGCTTAAAAATTCTATTATTTCATATTTTATTTGAGTTACTTCATGAATTTTACAATCGTACCATCTCCTTTCATCAGGTATCCTTTTTTTAATAATTCATTCTCAATTCGTAATTTCATATTTTCATATTCTAATTGTTCTTCTTTAGTTAAATTCTTTTTATTACAATATTTAGCAAGTGGATTATCATGTTTAATTTTTGGAACTAATCCTTCATAACCTTTTTCCCTATAAGCCTTTATCCAATTATTTATCATTCCATTGTTTAGACCACTTTCTCTAGTAATATCCCATGTACTCTTTTCAAAATTTAATGCCGGTTCAATTATTTTAAATTTTTCTTCTGCAGTCCATTTTTTAAATTTTTGACCTTTACTAGCCATATTATCATCTCCTTATACTGATTATAGCAAATAAAAAGTGGAAACACTTTTCATGTGTCCACTTTTATATTACAACTTCATCATAAGATATGCTTTTTTATATAGAAAGAATCTTTTTAAAAACCACTATGGAAGATCAATAAGAACAATAGTATTGAAGAAGATATCTATTTATGATATCTTTTAAAATGAAAGAAGATAGGAAGTAATTACATGGAAAATAGATATAAAGACATAAAAACAGCTAGTTATTTAGGCATCATAGGTAACATATTTCTGTTTGTTATTAAAATTATTATAGGTTTTATTTCTAATAGTCAAGCCATGCTTGCTGATGCCATAAATAGTGGCTCAGATATTTTAAACTCTATATTAACTTTTATCGGCAATAAGATATCGTCTAAGAAAGCTGATGATGATCATAATCTGGGTCATGGCAAAATAGAATACTTCTATTCTTTAATAATAAGTATCATTATGATAGTGTTAGGTATAAAAGTGATAAAGAACGCTATTACTTCTATAATTGAGAAAAACAATTATAATTTTAGTTATTGGATATTAGTTGTTTGTATAACAACCATTATCACAAAATTAATATTATATTTCTATACAAATAAAGTGGCTAAAAAACATAATAGTTTGCTAGTAAAAGCGAATGCCTTAGATCACCGAAATGATTGTTTTATAACTTTATCAACATTAATATCAGCCATATTATCTTCGTACAATATAAAATATATAGACGGGGTAGTAGCGTTGTTAATAGGTATATGGATAATATATACAGCTATTACAATTTTTATTAATAGTTATGATGTTTTAGTCGATAAAACCTGTCCTGAAGAGATAAAAGAAAAAGTTCTTAACATTATTAATAAACATAAAGAAATAGAAAAAATTAATCATTTTAATGCTACACCTGTTGGATATAGATACCAAGTATCTTTTTCCATCTTTGTTGATGGTACACTAAGCACTTTTGCTTCTCATGAGATAGCTAATAATTTAGAAAAAGAAATAGATAGAGATGTAGAAGAGATATATCTAACAGTAATCCATGTTAATCCTATAATAAAAAAGTAAAATATGATAAAATATACTAGAAGGTGATAACATGAATAAAGAAGAAAAAAAGACTCCAGAAGAATATGTTAATATGATAAATGAAATAATAAAATATTATAATTCTTTTGAAGATTCTAACGTAACAAAAGAATCCATAACAGAAACAAGAGAAGAATTATTTACAAGGGTATTTGGTAAGAAAGAGGTAATTAGTATTAATACTAAATTAGAAGCTAAATTACCAAATAATAAGACTCATAATTTAAAGGAGTATAAAGATTTAGAAGAACTATATGAAATATTAAGCAACTCAGAAGATGCTTTCTCTTTTCTTCTCTATGAAAAGAACCGAAAAGAGAGTAACCTTTTAGATATTATAGGTTTTATTATCTTGTCCCTAATATCTTTAGGATTTATTTATACTGGTAAATATCTAGTTGGTATACTATTTACAATCTGCTTCATATCTTTGTATATAGTAACATTTATAAATAAAAAGAATAAAAATGATTGAAAAAAGAATTGAAGCAGAAATGCTAAAGAAACTAAATAGTTTGGAAAAATCCAAGTTTCGGGGAGCGTTTCATCTCAACAAAAAAATGAAAGAATATGTTAATATCAAAGGACTTGATAAAATCCGGAAAGATACATACGACTTCATAAACAGCCGTTTAGCTCCCGCTGTCCCAAAAAATGATGGAAAGCAGACGCCAATGAGGCAAGTACATCCAACATTTATCGCAATGCACGCTAATGGTTTTTGCTGCCGAAATTGTTTAAATAGAATTCATCACATAGAAAAAAATAGAAATCTAACAAATGACGAAATAGATTATATTGTAGAATTTATTATGTTATGGATACAAAAAGAAATTAATAATAGAATCTAAAAAGAGGTGTCGCAATATGTTAACACAAAAGCAGATATTTAAAAATGTATTCTCAATTATAGATAATGATGAATATCATTTGTCTAAAGATGCATATGATTCGGGAAACTATTACACCTTAATTCATCGAAGTGGTGGAAGGGTGCTTAGCGTTTACCTGTTGCAGTTTATTATTCAAATTGATGGAACGCGTTTCGCTATCGGATCAGGAACTAATTACAAAAATAAAAAAAGATTTTCTATAATTAACTATGATAAGCTGACTGACAATGCAGAAAAAGAGTTTGAGTGCGTTTATTATGGAAAAGATAACGACGACTATAAAACAATTCTCGAAAGGGTAAAGAACATTTTTCACAAAGATACCTTTATTCTACAAGGGGAAAAGGAGATTAATATTTTCTTTACCGATAGAAAAAAGTATGAGATTCCTTTTAACCAACGACAGACTATAACATATGACACAAATGATCCAACGATACCTGAAGAAGATAAAGAATCTTTCGAGGATTTAAGGGCGTATATGGAGGAAGTAGACAGAAAGGGATTTATAAGAATAAAAAACGTCAATGTGAGTTTCCAAGCAGAATCTGTAGAAGATGAATCAACTGTAAAATTCATAGCCAAAAGTAAGTACAATCCAGATGAAATCGACGAAGTGGAATTTGTAGTCAGGGGGCGCGGCTTACCAATTACCGGTTTTTATAGCCGGCGTCAAGACGTTTTATTCTATTTGCTACCTCGTAAGGCAGTTGCAAACATATTGAAAAAAGATATAAACGAGGTAACTTATAGCGATGTATTGTCTGCGACTTTAAAAGAGAAGATTCTTAAACCATTAAATTTTTCTGACACATATAGTAATATGAACAGTGCTGATGAATTAGCTGCTGCATCAGCAAAAATGTAGGGGGAATTATGAAAGTAATAACCGATTATATGAAAAAATATGGCAATACGCCATTCTCAGTTGAACCAATTAATAATATCGATTATGCTATATTTGCAGCATTAGCATACATTGATTTTAATGACGTTATTATAGACGGCAAAAAAATTCTTTTAAGTGAAGCTTTAACCAAATTCATCTTTTTTGCTAATCGCAAAAAATTTTATAAAAATGGTTTTATTCAAAAGGAATTATATGAATTTGTAGTAAAATTTGTCGATAACAAAAGATATAAAGATGTTCTAATATCTGATTATGTATATAAATTAACCAATAATGAACAGTTTGGAGCCTTAACACTCCATCTTCCCAATCATAGAAAAGTAATCGCCTTTGAGGGGACTGATGATAATTTGGTTAGTTGGGAAGAAGACTTCGCATTTGCTAATTCTTCTCTATCTCCTGCCGATAAAGATGCCATAAAATATCTGAATAAAAAGATAGGTTTATTTGATAGAAAGGTTGTGGTAGTAGGACATTCTAAAGGGGGGCGTCTAGCTATAACATCATCTATGAATATAACTAAATATAAACAGAATAAAATACAAAACATCTATTCTTTTGACGGACCTGGGTTACTAAAAGAAGAATTGGAAAAAGAAGAATATCAGAGAATAAGGCCAAAGATTAAACACTTTATTCCTAATTACTCTGTTATAGGAATGGTACTTAACCATGAAGTGGAAGATATAGTAGTTAAAGGAGTATACGTTGATATAAGATCTCACTCTATCTTTAAATGGGGAATAAAAGAGAATGATTTCGAAAGGGCTAAACTTAGTAATATCAGTATAAAGTGGCATAATAGTACTGAAGAGTGGCTAAAAATTTATTCACCAGACGAAAGAAAAGCCATATTTAAACAAATATTTAATACGTTTAGAGATTTGGGATATACCGGATTAACAGAAGTCTTATCAGTGAAGAATATTCTTACCATACTACTTAAGACCAGAAAATACGATGATGATACAAAAAGAATACTAAAAAATCTATTTGCTTTTACCATTAAGAATCTAGTTAAATAAGGAGAAAAAATGAAATTCAAAAAACATAATAATAAGATTTGCCTTGAAGAAAATAAAAAAGTATTAGCATTTATAGAGTATACAGAAGAGAAAGACAAACTGATTATAAATCACACTTTTGTAAACGAAGCATTAAGAGGTCAAGGGATAGCCAAAAAACTAGTTGATAAAGTTAAAGAAGAAGCTGATAAACAAGGAAAAAAAACAGAAGCAATTTGTTCTTACGCCAAAAAAATACTTAAACAAGAATAAGTATTTTTCTTTTATATAAAAAACTATTATGATATAATTTTTATGATAGAAGGTGAATAATATGGGCGAAGAGGTTGATATCTTTATTAACGGCAATAAGTATAAAGCTATTATTATTAAAAACTTTGAAATCGAAGGAAGGTATTTTTGTTTATATGCTGTTCCTACTGGCGATGGGAACTTTGGTATTAAATACGGAAAAATAATAGGAGATCAAGTTGTTGATGTTGAAGATGAGACTGAAAAAATAGTGGTTGAAAATATTGTTAAAACACTTCTACTAAGCAAAAAAAAGGAGGAGCTTTTGCATATGAACGATGAAGACTCTACATTTATAGTTATTGACGAGAACGGCGAGGAAAAACAAGCTCATTTGATGGATGATTTTGACTTTGAGGGAAAAACATATATTGCTTACGCTGTTGAAGAAGATGATAACTATTCTGGAATCTATATTAAAGAAAGAATATATGATGAAAATGGCGAAGAATCAGTAAAATCTATCGAAAATGCCGAAGAAAAAGAGCGGGTTTTTGCAGCATTTAGAGATTACATCAACAAAGAAGTGGGTGATTTATAATGCCTCAAGAAGACCACATTTCTATAGATACACTTTTTAAATACAGGGGTAGTATAAATAAAGACGAGGTTGTCTCCCTTTTAGAAAAAAGTGTTATAGAGAAAGAAAAGCTAACGGCCATTATTGATGAAGCGGAGTTTGATAGGGAAGAAAACGCAGACGTTTTAGCATGGATGGTAGAAGAATGTGTTAATAAGGAAAACCCTCCTCAAACATTGAGAAACAATCTAACTGCGATTATCAGAGAGTCTCGCCTTCAAGGAAAAGAAAGAAAAGTTATAAAATTGCTCACAAGTAGGGGCGTTTTTGCCAAGCTGGAAGGAAAAAAAGGTGCCGATATCTTTATGGCAATTTATAGTAGTATAAATGATATATCGGTGCGAAAAAGGATTGTTAGCAGTACTAACAAATTACTTTTAAAGGAAATTATAACGAGCTGTGACGGAAAAGATAAAGAAAAACTCTATTTGTGTAGAGAAATCATTAGTTTTAAAGATCCCGAACTTCTTGAGTGTATAAATGATGGTATAAAAAATGGCGAAACCGCTACATTTTTGGGATTTATTAAAGCCGGCAAGGGAGTAGATGTAGTAGAAGAAACCATTGAGGGATTAAAGAATGAAGAATTTGCTAAAATAACTCATTCGCTTGATGAACACGGACAACTAGTCGGGAATATAGTCGGGCTGCCGCCAAGTGCAATAAATAGACTTGCTCCGAAATTACTACGTAAGGGTTTTAAAAAGATGAACGCGGCAGAAAGAGCTCTTATTTTAGGCGTTATTAATGATCCTAAAAAACACGATTATCTAATCAAAGACCTAGACTCAGAAGAAAGGCAACAAGTTGTTGAAGAGTTTAATCACCAAACCTCAGTAGCCCAAAAATATGCAGCTGATTCAGCTAATGCCAACACTCAGCAAATACTTGAAAATAAAAAAACCATTAAAAGAAATGAAATGGCTAATAGATTGGAAGGTATATCTAGGGCTAAAGAACAAGCTATAGCTACACTATTAGAACGAAAAATGAAAAAACAAGAGCATAAAATCAGACTAATAGCTCGCTCTCATTCGTCTGGAGATAAGGTTGGGGTCATAGAAACCATCAAACTAAAAAGCTATATGAGGAAAGTGGCAAAATATCAAAAACTAAGCGAAAAATATAATAATCGCAAAGAAAACATTGATGCTATTGACACAAGAAGAATGCAAAGAATTGAAGAAATAGAAAAGCTTAAATCAGATTTAGTCGCGAGAAAAAAAGCTTTAACACAATACCAAAGAGATATAGTAAATGTTGGAAAAACAAGAGGAGAACAAAGAGAAAATCTAGTCAAAGCTATTCAAAAATTGCCTATCCGAAGAGGGGATAAAGTTGGCAAAATTGGCAGAACAGCAGATAATTCTAAAAGCTTTGATACAGGCATTTCAGGAATAACGACCGAAGAGATGCGGCCGATAGTATATGTAGGAAAAGATACTTTAGAAATGTTATACTATATAAATGGTAATATAATAGAAGAAAAAAATGGTCTTTCAAGGGCCGGACTATCTAATTACGCTTTTATAACTGCTATTACTGCCTTAACTATAACAGGTTTAATAATATTATTAACGGTAATATTAAGCTAGGAAAACCTAGCTTTTTTTGATATAATCAAAAAGGTGATATTATGACATCAAAAGATACGTATAGATATCTTATCGGAGCTTATTTTGGTATTGAAGAAATGGATGAATATAAAACAAAAGAATACATCTTAAAAGCTATAAAAGAATACATTGATAATTTTTTAAATACTAATTATATCGATTTTAATATCGATGAAGAATATGAAGACGTTAACAAAAACGTTGCACTAGATATCAAACTACACGACGCTCTATTAGTTTTGCCTAAAATAAATGCTCCAATTGACTTAATTCTATTGGTAAAAGAAAAAATAAAAGAACTTAACGACAAGCAATAAAAAGTTTTAAAAAAACTATTGAATTATCAAAGTAAGCATAGTATAATTTAGATACTTGATAGTATTATGGATGTAAAATACAATAACGAGTATTTGATTATAAAGTGTACTATTTTTAGTCGGAATAGTCCATGAGTTTTTGCTCTAATTAGTACCAATTATTGTTATTTTCTCATCTTATTTATCAATATAGTTGAGGTAATTCCTTTATTATATTAAGAGATTCATTTCTCACCTTACTATCAGGCTGCACGTATATGTGACTTATTGGTAAGAGGTATTTAAACTCTGTCCAGTTTAAATATTTACAATTTTATGTCACGAAAGAATATGTTGTTTAGACAGGGCAACATGTTTTTTTTTGCTTAGCTTTTTTCGTATTGTATGATTAGTTTATCGTATGATAAAATATAAAAGATATAGGTGATAATTATGTTATTAACATTAGAAATATGTGAAAACACAATAAGAGCATGGAAATATATTGGCTTATTATTATATATTCTAAAACTAGCTGTTGGTCTAATAGTTATAATTACCTCAACTTTTACGATTTGGAATGTACTAATAAAAGGAACCGCTGATCAGGCCTTTAAAGCCGCATTCGGTATCGGCAAAAAAATAGCTGCCGCAATTGTCGTCCTCCTTATTCCTACCATCATAATTAACTTGATAAATATGACTGTTAATACTGGAGGTAAAGAAGAATTTGCAGCCTGTGAAGCTTGCATTAAAGCTCCTGACAGTGAGATCTGTAATGAATTTGTTGTAGCATATGATAATTCGGTCAAAGAAGAAATAAAAAAATTTGAAGATCAAGTAATTGAAGGTAGTTTGGACACTTGTGATATGGGGCTTAATGGATCCCAGCCACTGGATTTTTCCTATAAAGGAAACGGTTCTGTTCCGGCTCAGTTTTCTTCTACTAATTTAAAAATTGTTGAACAACACTTAAATGACTTCACTTATGAAAACTATCACCAATTTATAGATAGTCAAAAAGGTTTTTTAACCAGGGACGGCCATAAAGCCTATGCAAAAAAGCTAGGTAGTATATATAAGAAGTATTATGGAAAAACTTGGAAAGGCGAAAGTTATAGTGATTTACAACAAGCATCTGAATACGTTTTTGGCTATATGACGATGTATGGCTTTGATTACTTTAATGTTATAGGAGGAGAGAATTCAAAGTATTGTATATGGGGTGGGGGCTGTTTATGGTATAGTCAATTGCTTAATGCAATTAAACATGAAAGAGAAGATCAACTTGACTATCCAACAGGAAGCTCGGACGCTTTTTATCCAGGAGATTTTAGATATGAAACCCACGGTTTATCAGAACCGAGAAGAGACTTTGATGCGCTTCTAAAAGGTGATAATATGACAACTAATTGTAATTGGTCCGTTGACATGGTCTATTGGAAAGCAGGTATCTTTAGAGATGGAACCAGAAAAGATGGAACTCCTGAATACCAAGAAAGCACGGAGTTTGATAAACAGGCCCAATACGGAAAAATAATTACGAAACCATGTGATTTAAGAGTTGGCGACATACTACATTTCTTCGCAGTACCAGTTGATCCTACAGATCGCAACACCTGGAATGGATGGAAACACGTTGCCTTTATCGGCGAAATAGATGCTGAAACCGGCATTGTTACAGTTTATGATGGGGGTAGCTACCAACAAATAAATCGGAATTATAAGTGGACGTTTAGTGCTAAAGGTGAACGCCCTGCAAGTCTTCATGGATATGCTGGTTGGACAGCAGTAAGAATAAAAGAATTATCAGCCAATTAAAAAGACCTCTTTTCAAAGGTCTTTTTATATGCTTTTACTTTCTCGCACTTCCATAATTACAGGCAAAACAATTGGATGTCTGCCAGTCAAACCACTAATATACGGATGCAATTCTAGTATTATTTGATTTCGTAAGTCAGTGTAACTATAAGGACCACTTTGTAATGCCTTATTAGCTACCTCTGATATCTTTCTTTCAATCTTACTTATTAATTCTTCATTTTCATTAACCAAAACAAATCCTCTTGTGGTAACATTCGGCTTAATTAGAAGTTTTCTGGTTAAAGGATTAATATTTAAAATAGTAATAAGTATACCATCTTTACTCATCAATTTCCTGTCCTTAATAACAACCGATCCAACTTCTCCGATGCGCGAACCATCAACATAAACGTCTCCAGCTTGAACACTAGGTCCTCTGTGAACACCATTATTATCTAGAATCAGAGAGTCCCCATTCGACATTATAAAACTTCTGCTAAGAGGAATTCCACAACTTTCAGCAAGTTCAGCATGCTTTTTAAGCATCCTATATTCACCATGCATTGGCATAAAATATTCTGGTTTAATAAGTCTTAACATCAACTTTAGCTCATCTTGTTTTGCATGGCCAGAAGTATGTATATCAGAAAACTCCGAATTAGTAACAACACGCACACCCTTTAAATATAATTTATTTATGACTCTGTTAATACTAGCAGCATTTCCCGGAATAGGATTAGAACTAAATACAACCAAATCATCCGGCTGTAAAGAAATCTGCTTATGAGTTCCTTGTGCTATTCTAGATAAAGCAGCTAAAGGTTCGCCTTGTGAACCTGTACATAAAATACATATTTCATTTTTCTTCAAGGTTTTAGCGGTATTATTATCTATAAATACCGACTTGTCAGTAATTAAACCATTATCTATAGCGGCTTGAGTAGTATTTTCCATACTTCTACCAAACACTAGTATTTTTCTATTATTCTTTCTGCAAGTTTCTACGATATGTTTAACTCTAAATATATTAGAAGCAAACGTTGCAATTATAATTCTTCCATTATATCCGTTTATTATATCAGCTAAAGCATCATCAACGACGCTTTCTGAATTTGAGAATCCAGGCGATAAAGCATTAGTACTATCACTCATTAATAACTTGACACCCTTAGCTCCAAACTTGGCCATCTTCTGTAAATCAGCCATTGGTCCAATCGGAGTCAAATCAAACTTAAAATCTCCCGTTGAAACTATTGTTCCGTTTGGAGTGTGAAGAACTATACAATAACTATCTGGTATTGAGTGCGTAGCAGTAATAAATTCTACTTTGAAATGTTTCGTGCTTATAACACTATCCTCGTTAATCTCTTCTAAATTATTATAAGCTATTTGCCTATCTTCTAACTTCCTTTTTATTAGACCAATAGAGGTCTTAGCAGCATATATAACAGGAATTTTTACATTCTGTAAAAGAAATGATATCCCACCAATATGATCTTCATGACCATGTGTAATAATTAAACCTTTTATTTTATTTTCATTTTGTTTTAAATAAGTTACATCTTGAATAACATAATCGATTCCTAACAAGTCACTTTCAGGGAACATAACCCCGGCATCAATTATGAATATTTCACTTTTATGGGTGAATACATACATATTCTTACCAACTTCTCCAAGTCCACCCAAAGCAATGACAGATGTAAATCCATCATCTTTTTTCATTAATAATCTTCCTTTCAAAAAAATAAAAAGTACAGTTCTTCGCTTATTCAATTATACTATAAAATCATAAAAAAGTCTAATTTTTTATTACCTATTTACCATTAAATGTTATAATAATACATATAGATAATTGGAATGGAGGTGAAAAAATGGAAGACAAATCTAAGAATATAATTATTTACTTCTTATTATTAATAATCCTTGTTCTATCAGCTATAATTGGTATTATGGTAGTAAAAAAAGATGCGGATCAAAGAGTTTTAGATAACACAAAAATAGGAGAAAAGAATATCGATAAGGAACCTAATAAGGAAGAAAGTAAAGAAGCCGAAGAAAATGAAGAAAAAGAAGAAAAACCTGAAAATAATACTTATGAAGTAACAAAAAAAGAAAACCAACATAATGGTTGCGCTGTTTGTGATGCAGATGGTGGTATTTGCTGTGGAACAGGTCCAGAAACTACTGCAGATATTCTAATAATAGATGTGAAAGACAAAGACTTTGTTACAGATTCTTTAGATATGATTAGTGGAACTTATCAATACACAGTTAAATATACTAGAAAAAATAATGATGGAAAAGTAATAGTAGATGGTAAAACTATATTTAATACATCGCTTATTGTAGAAAAGGTTTTTGTTCTAGATAACGGAATGATTGGAATAGAGTATTACGATGATATGAACCAAGCTTCACTCAAAAACAGAGTATATTTTGACAACAAATTAAACAAGATTAATTCTTTTGAGGGCCTAAAACAAAATCAATATGTACTAGATAAAGGATTTGAATATACTGAGTTTTCTAATGAATGCATAAATAATGAATATAGAGAATATAAAGTATATAGAGCAGTAATTGAAGATAATTCTATAGAAACAAAAATGATAAAAAAAGATAAAGAAAACAATTGTGCAGGAATGGCGTAGATAGTTGAGGTAAACTCAACTTTTTTCATCTTATCATCATAAATAATACTAAATAATTAGTATTATTATATTTGAATAATATAATTACATTTAAAAAAATCGTGAATAATGTTATAATAACATCAATATAGGTGATGATATGAAAAGAAATAAAGGATTTACCATCGTAGAACTATTAATAGTTATAGTTATTGTCACTGCCTTAGCAGTATTTGCCGGGATAGGAGTATTTACAATATTACATAATCAAAAGCAACGACTTGCTTATACGGCGGAACAAAATGTTCATGATGCTTCTTTGACGTTTTATTCGAAGGAAGAAACAACTTATTTACCTTCGTGTAAAAATAGTTCTGACGCTAATATAGTTATAAGCCAGAAGAACGTTGAAGACGTTAATACTTTTTTGAAAGAAAAATTCCAAGATATTGCTAGTGAAAATGATTATCAATTATTTAAGAATTATACGATTAATAGCAATAGCGATCCCGCTAACAAATATGAACTAGATTCTTTCATTAACGTAAGTAATCGTTCTTGTTATAAATTGGTAACAGTAGGAGAATTAATAGAAAATGGATTACTAAGCGATGATAATGAAATGTGTGATAAATCATCAGTTATTATCGTTTATAAAAAAGGCAACGCTAAAAACGCTTCTGGTATTTTAGAAAGCATTCAAGAACCAGGTGTTTGTAAAAGTGATAGAACCTCAGATAGCGGACCAGTAATCACTATTAATCCACCAAGCAATTTAAACATGTCTTTTTCTAAAAGAATTAAAATAATAGTTAATACAGAAAGTACTAAACTAAAGCAAAACTTTACAATGCAGTATGGTTGGTCAAAAGATAAAAGAAAAAAACCTACGTCTTATAGTGAACTGCAATTTTTGAACAACAGTGATAAAAATGCTAGTGCAGAGATAATAGTAGAAACAGTAGATGAAACCAGATATTTATGGATAAAAGCCGGAACAGAGTTAGATAATAAGAATAATAAAACTTCTGACATGATTGCTGGACCATACGCTTTCTTGCCAACAGTTCAAGTGTCATATGATGTTAATACTGGAGATGAAGATAGCTGTCCAGCCAAAAAGATAGTAGTGTATACTAAAACCTATGGTAAAAATCAGAACAACGCGCAAGAGGACCTTTGTACTCCAACAAAACTAGGATATGATTTTACGTCTTGGTATAAAGATGGTTCAATAATAATAGAGAATTCAACAAGGGTCGATCAAAAAACAGACCATACTATTGTAGCCAACTGGGAAAAACACGTTTATAATATTACATATGACTTAGCAGGCGGAGTGCTTGAACCTGGAAAAACTAATCCATCAAGTTACGATATCGAATCAGATGCCTTTACTTTAAATAACCCAACCAGGGCGGAATATGGCTTTATTGGTTGGACAGGACCGGGATTGTCAGAACCAACAAAAAACGTTACGGTTTCCAAAGGTAGTACCGGCGATAGAAAATACACTGCTAATTGGGTGAAAATACCAACCTGTTCCTTATCGGCGACCCCAGGACCTAACGAATACGGATGGAATAATAAAGATGTTAAAATAACAATGACAACCACTTCGTCTCCAACTGAGTATGGTTTAGCTCAAACACAAGGTTCTACTAATAAAGAGACGACCTATACTTTAGATACTGAAACCCCAGCAACTGGAATAACTATATATGGTTATGTGAAAAATGCTGGAGGAGAAAACTCTTGTAATAAGACAATTAAAATCGATAAAACCCCACGAGAGGCTCCGTATATTAATACAGAACTAAGGCTAAGCAGCGGTCTATATATAAATAAATATGGAAATTGTCATCCTATGTATCCAAGTTGTTGGACAGACTCGCTTGATTACAATCAAGCCAACGGTATAGTCAGTCAAGATGTATCTTGTTCATCCGAAACTAGTACTCACTCTAAGAATTGTGTTGTTATTAAAAACTCAGCTATTGGCGGATTCCAGCCATCATATCCTAATGATACCTTATCAGGAAATTTAGATTCTGAAAGTAAACGCATAGGTTATAACGATAAATACTGCAACTGTAATCAACGAATTAGTTTTTGCCCAATCCTTGCTAAACATACTTATGTCTCAACAGATAAAGCTAATAATAAGAGCTATTTAACAGTGTATCAAATAACCACAATGTGTAACGAATATGTTGATCAGGGAAAAGAAAAGGAATTATTTAAAAAACATAAGGATGAAATAATAAATGCTGATAGACTTGTAATAAACACTGATAAATCAGTTACTATTAAGCATTGCCCACCTGGATGTTACTGGATTGGTGGTTAATAACAATAAAAAAATACTTATTTATAAAAAAGTTCGTCAAGAACTTTTTTCTTTTTTAAAACTCTGAGATATGATAAGATATACAAGAAGAAAGAAGAGATATAATGGGATTGTTTGATAAATTAAAAAGTATTATTACTAAGAAAAAAGAAGTAGTTAAAGAAGTAAAAGAAGAATACGAAGTTGAAAATGTCGAAGACATTAAAGAAGAAATTGAAGACTTAAATGAGATTATCAGTGACAATGAAGTTGAAGAACTTGAAAATACTGAGGTTGAAGAAACAAGCGAAAGCAATGATGTTGAAGAGTTAGAAGACCCTGAAAGTGAAGAAGTAGTAGAAGATGAAAAGGAAGAAACTGTAGAAGAATTCGTTGAAGATGATACTGAAGAAGATGAAGTAGATGAAGAATGGGCTGAATTCATAAAAGAACAAGAACAAAAAAAGAAAGTAGAAGAAGCTAAAGAAATAGAAAAATATGATAAAGGTCTTGAAAAAACGCGTAAAGAATTTGTTTCTAAATTAAGCTTATTAGGTATTAAATATACAAAAGTAGATGATGAATATTTTGATGAATTAGAAGAAATATTAATAAATGCGGACGTTGGTGTTAATACCGTCATGAAGTTTATTGACAAACTAAGGAAAAGAGTAAAAGAAGAAAAAATAACAGATACTAAATATCTTAATGAAGTAATAGTAGACGAACTGTTTATTATATACGTTGAAGGAGAATCGTTAACAGATAAAATACATATGGCTGAAGAAGGGCCAACCGTACTACTCTTTGTTGGCGTAAATGGCGTCGGTAAAACCACAACAATTGCTAAAATGGCTCATAAATACATAGAAGAAGGTAAGTCTGTAATGATGATTGCCGGAGATACTTTTAGAGCTGGTGCGGTAGAGCAGTTAAAAGAATGGGCTAATCGTACAGGTGCAAGTTTTTACGGAAAAGAAAACACAGATCCGGCCGGTGTAGTTTATGATGGCTTGGTTAAAGCCAAAGAAGAGGGAGCTGATTTAGTATTAATAGATACAGCTGGACGCCTTCAGAATAAAGTTAATTTAATGAAAGAATTAGAAAAAATTAATAAAGTAATTGAAAAGCATATTCCAGGCGCTCCACAAGAAACCCTATTGGTTATTGATGCGACTACTGGTCAAAACGGTATAAGTCAAGCAATAAGCTTCAAAGAAATAACCAATATAACCGGAATAGTATTAACAAAACTAGATGGAACTGCTAAAGGTGGAATAGTTTTAGCCATAAAAGAAGAAGTTAATATACCAGTAAAATTTATTGGTTTAGGTGAGAAAATGGAAGATTTAAAACCATTTGATATAGAAAACTATATCTATGGTTTATTTAAGGATATGATGTAATGGAAGAAAAATTTATTTATTATAATAACCTTTTTGATATTTATTCCAAACTGCTAACCGAAAGAGAAAAAGAAGTATTTATCGATTACTATCAAGAAGATTTATCTTTGAGTGAAATAGCCGATAATAACAACATATCCAAAAGTGCAGTTGGTAAAATGGTCAAAACTATATTAGAAAAATTAGATAATTTTGAAAATATTTTAGAAATATATAAAACAAGAAAAAAACTATCGAATCTATTAAAAGAAGAAAACATAGACTCAATAAAAAAAAGAATAGCAGAGATACTAAATTAGTATCTTTTTATATGTATGTAAACGATTAAAAAGAGAGATGTTCCATAACTAAAAAGACTATACATTTTAGATTTACACATTACTTTAAATAAAAACAAAAGTATGGTATTCTTATTCAAAGGTAGGGATAAAATGAAAGGGAAAATAATTGTTATTGAAGGAACGGACTGTTCTGGAAAAGAAACACAAACATCTTTGTTAGTTCAGAATTTAAAAAAACAAGGTCGTAAAATAGAAAGGCTTAGCTTCCCTGATTACGACACGCCATCTGGTAAAATTGTGGGAGGACCATATTTGGGTAGATCCGGCATGGGGGAATCCTTTTTTAAAGAAGGGCCAGCTGCAGTTGATCCTAAAGTAGCCGCGTTATATTATGCGGCTGATAGAAGATATAATAGACAGAGAATTCTGGATTATTTAAACGAAGGAATAGATGTCGTTTTAGATCGTTATGTTGAGAGTAATATGGGGCATCAAGCTGGGAAACTATTCGACAAAGAAGAACGTCTGGAAATGTACAAATTCTTAGAAAATATGGAATATGGATTTCTAGAGTTGCCAAAACCAGATGTTACTATATTCTTATATGTTCCGTATAAAAAAGTATCAGAGCTTCTAAAAGGGAGGGGAGCTTCTGATGGAAATGAGAAAAGTCCATTACATATTCGTAATGCGGAACATGCTTATCTTGAATTAGCAGAACTACATAATTATAAGAAGGTAGATTGCGTAGACAAAAACAATAAATTAAGAGATATTCTTGATATTCAAGAAGAAATATTAGGAATAGTAAAAGAAATACTATAATTACTAAGAAGTATGGAGTACTTCTTTTCTTTTCTTTGTGATATACTATAGTAGATTTAAGGAGTGATAATATGTTTGAATATATGGGGGATAGACTATCTAATGCTATTAAAAACATTCGTGGAATGGGCAGGATTACCGAAGACAATATTAACGAAGCTATGAGAGAAATAAGAATGGCTCTATTAGAAGCAGATGTTAACTATCAAGTAGTTAAGGAATTCATTGCTAATGTAAAAGAAAAAGCCCTTGGTATGGAGGTGGGAAAATCTCTTAAACCCGATGAACTGTTTATTAAAATAGTTAAAGACGAACTTGTGGAATTGTTAGGTGGAGAAGCAGCTCCTCTATATGTTGATGGTAAACCAAGTATCTTAATGCTAGTGGGGCTTCAAGGAAGTGGTAAAACAACTACTGCAGGTAAATTGGCTAATTACTTAAGAAAAAAGAATTCTAAAAATCCTCTATTAGTTGCCTGCGACATTTATCGTCCAGCAGCTATAGAACAATTACAAACAATAGGAAAGCAACTTAATATACCAGTTTATTCAGAGGGAAAAAAACCAGTAAAAGAAATAATTAAAAATGCCCTAGACTATGCCAAAGAGAATAAAAATGATTTTATAATTATTGATACTGCCGGCCGGCTTCATATAGATGAAGAACTAATGGCCGAGTTAAAAGGCGCTCAAGAGATTTGTCACCCTAATGAAACTATCCTAGTAATTGATGCCATGATGGGACAGGATGCTATTAATGTTATTACCGGATTTAACGATGCTTTAAATCTTACTGGATGTATACTAACAAAACTGGATGGAAATACCAAGGGTGGTGTAGCCTTATCAGTAAGGCACTTAACCAATGTACCAATAAAATTTGTCGGAGATTCAGAAAAATTAGATGGCTTATCGCCATTTTATCCTGAACGAATGGCTGAACGTATCTTAGATATGGGCGATGTATTATCAATTGCTGAAAAAGTTGAAAACATCATTTCCGAAGACGATGCTGAAAAACAAGCCAAGAAAATGATGAGCGGAAAATATGATTTGGAAGATTTTTTAACTAATCTAAAACAAATAAAAAAGCTAGGCCCATTAGAAAACATTCTAAAAATGCTTCCTCAAGCTCGTAAAATGGGATTGAATAACATATCCATTAACCCTAAAGATATGGCTCACATTGAAGCTATAGTTTTATCAATGACACCATATGAAAGAAAACATCCAGATTGTTTAAAAGCATCTAGAAAACAGAGAATAAGTAAGGGATGCGGCCGTGACGTTGCGGAGATAAATCGCCTTTTAAAGCAATTTGAAGAAATGAAAAAAATGATGAAAATGATGAGCAGTGGCAATATGAAATTACCTTTTTAGAACCGTAAGGTTCTTTTTTTATCTCATTTATTTGAAAGTATGATATACTTATTTATATGAAAGTAGTGATACAATGAAAAACACCAAGAATAAAATCAAAATAATAACTATTATGGCTTTCTTAATAGCTATAATAAGTATTGGTGTTGGATATTCATCATATAATACTTCAGCAGAAATATCTGGCAAGGCAACAGCTGTTGATAATACATATAGTATAAAGATAGATAATATTAAAGAAATAAGCACTAGTATAGACACAACCATATATAAGGAAGAACCTAGCATCATAGGCAACTCAATAAATTTCTCTATAACAAGTATTTCTCCAAACAACTCAATATCATTTAAATTTGACTTATATAACGAAGGAATATTACCAGTAAAAATAAAGAGCATTAATCTTAAAGGCATAGAGTTATATCAAAACAATCTAGAGTATCGCATATCTAATATAAAAACTGGCGATATTATAAAAGGAGAATCCAAAATACTTGATAATACCTTTGTATTAGAATATAAAGAACAATTTAAAGATGAATATGGAAATCCATTAAATCTCAATCTAGATAATATTTCGGTAATAATAGATTTTGAACAAATTAAGGAGTAGTGAATTATGGATAAGAAGGGAAAAAACAAAATTGACTATACAAAAATGCGCAAAGTAAAATACGTTAATAATAATATTGATCGCCGACCTTATTTATATCTTTCATATAATATTCGATTAATTCTCTTATTTATGGCTGTTACTTTTCTTTGCATCATGTCTTATTTATTGATAAATAAGAGCTTTGCAAGTTATAATACCGCTGAATTAGATTATAGCGAAAATGGAAATGTTAATTATAATATTTCCTTAATAGATAATGATTATTACTCAAATCGTAATTTAGAAGGAGGAAGGCAGTACATATCTTCTTTAATAGATAAAATTAGCGCTGACTTCCGCTATAATTCCTTTTTTGAGGATAAAGTTGTGTTAGCATATTCATATAACATAGTAGGACGTCTTTATATATTTAGTAAAGAGGGAAACATTTTATTAGATGAAGAATATCCGTTAGTTGATACCAAAGAAGATACTATTTATGGAAATAAAATTAATCTTTCGAATAAATTAGAAATCGATTACCAAAAGTATAATCAAATTGCCGAAGAGTATACAAAAAGGTTTGCACCAGATGCGACGAGTAAACTAATAGTTAGAATGAATATTAATTATAATGGGACTTATCAAAAATTCGTTGATTCAAATCTACGTCATAAAACATATATAGATATGGAAATCCCTTTGCTAAAAGATAGTTTTACAATAAATATAGATGATAGTGCTCTAAAAGAAACTGATTCTTATAAAGAAATAACTATGAAAACAGGAATTAATACCATCTATTCTTATTTTGGGTTATCTTGCCTAATAATTGCTACAATGCTATCTATTAGATTTATTTCCTTGATTATGGTTTTGAAACAAAAAAAGAGTAAATATTGTTCTTTAAGAGATGGCTATTTAAAAGATTATGATCGAATAATCGTTAATACTAAAACATTGCCAAAATTTACTGATGCAAACATTATTGATTGTTATGATTTCAACGAACTATTAGATGCTCAAGAAACGCTGGAATTACCAATCAACTACCATGAGATAGTTAAAAATCAAAAGTGTGTATTCTTTATTAAAAATGGTAAAGAAATATACAAATACACTTTAAAAGATTGCGATTTAGAATATTAAGCTGTGTATAGCACAACTTTTTATTTTAAAAAAAATCAAAGCGTGATATACTCAATATGGTGATAGTATGAGTAATAAAGGATATACAGTCATAGAATTAATTGTAGTTATGATAATCTTCGGCATTATTACCGCTGTAACATTAGGATTAACTTCCCATGCTCTTGATGAGAATACCGAAGAATACTATATAGTTAAGGTAAAAGCTATTGAGGCGGCTGCTAGAAAGTATGGTTCGACCTTAGAAGAAGTAAAAACTGAAGGCTCCAAGGTTGTAACCGTTAAAGACATTGTTGACGCCGGGCATTTTTCTTCAGACAACGCAAATGGAGATGTAATAGACCCACGCAACCAAAAGAACACTATGAATAATACAAAGGTGCGAATAACCTATAGCGAAGAAAAAGGATATGAAGCTACTCTGATTGAAGAAGAGTAGCTTTTTTGTAAAATATTGTCAAAAAAATGATAAAAGACTATGTAAAAAAGTGAAAACAAGTTATTATATTATTGTAAGGGCGTGATTGAAGTGATATATCCATCTATAGATAAGTTGTTGAACATAGTTGATTCAAAATACAAACTCGTTCATATTGCATCGAGAAGAAGTAAACAAATGTTAGAAAATAAGCACTTTCAAATGAAGCAAGAAGAATATGTCAATAAAAAAGAACTTGGAAGAGCTCTAGAAGAAGTTGAAAAAGGATTAATTACTCTCAAGTAATTAATCCTTTTTCTTTTTGTTCATAAAAAAAGAAACAACTAAGCGGCTTCTTTCTTATCACATTTTCTTGCTCTAGGTTCTTTTCTAGCTGATCTAGCTTCTCTAGCTGTAGTAACGATTTTTTCGCCATCAATAGTATATGTTTGATAATTAGGTCTCTGAGCATGCTTTGTTGCATTCATTGCATGACTTCTTCTATTTCCAACCAAAGGTTTTTTTGTAGTTAATTTCTTCTTAGCCATACTTTCCGCCTCCTCATTAATTTTTTTCGCTTACTTAAAGACTTTACCATAAGTTTAAGGTAAAGTCAAATGAAATATGCTATAATTACCATAGGAGTGATAATATGACCTTAAAAACGCTATTAATTATTTTGTTAGTTCTAGTAATAGGAATAATCTTTTTAAAAGCTCTTAGAATGCTTTTAAGTATCGCTTTAACAATCGTCCTTGCGTACTTCATATACTATACCTTATTTACTTATCCTGGAGCAGTGAAATTCGGAGTGTTTCGTCAAACCCTCGATTTGTCTAGCTACAAAATAGATACTTCTGAGTATGATAAAGCAAAGCTTTACAAAATTAATCCTGGTCTAAAGATAGGAAAAGACACTATTAGCGAAATAAACTGTGAAAAAAATGGACCTTTAATTATATGTGAAGCCGAAGAAAAAGAATAAAGTAACTGTTGTTACTTTTTTTACATTTTTAATCCATATTATGCTATTATTGAAATAGTAGAGATGATAAATATGAAGTACATAAAATTAGTAGTAATATTTCTTGTTTTTATAATAATGAGTTTTGTTTGGGTAACAATAGCTAAAGACAATAAAATAGCAAATTATCAAACTATAGCCGGCTTTGACGTTAAAGAATATAAGATAATAGACTATGATTCTTCAAAAGGTCAAGTAAATATAGCCATTAAGCCATCATCTAACGCTATTGAATGTGGTATGTTAGAAAAAAATGATAATATAAGTTTTAAAAAAATAGAAAATGAAACTTGCTATTTACAAAATGAATTGGCTCCTTATAAGTTCTATTTTAAAGATGGGAAAAATAATGTTTCCTCAGAATTCACAATTGATAATTATGTAGCTGGTATTAATGTTAAAAAAATATATTATTTGCCACTAAATTCATCACTAGATTTAAGTAATAGCATCATAAAGGTTAATAATCCAAAGATAGAAATAAAAAGCGATAATCCCAATTTATTGATTAAAGAAAATAAAATAATAGGTAATATTGAAGGAACCTTTAATATAAGTATTTATGGCAATGATATATTGATAGGTAATACTAAAATTGTAGTAACAAGTGTTATTACTGAAAGACCTGAAATGTTTAATCTAGATAAACCATATCTTTCTTGTAAAGAATACAATGGCGAAAAAGCCGAATTACTTGATGAGATACTAAACTATCGTATGAACGAAGTAGAATATGGAACTAGAGCTTCTGTTGTCGAAGCTGCACGTTTTATAACTATGGAGTTTCCACGTCGTATTGCTTATTATTGGGAAAATGGCCGACTATATAAAACCGGTCGCCATTATGTAGACGGAGAAGGACGTTACTATCACAAGGGACTATACTTAAGTGAAACAAAATACAAAGACATAATAGCTACTATGCAAGGGCCACAAATGTGGGGATGCAAGATGATTAATTGGCAAGATGACCCTCCTGATTTCTATCGAAATCTATATTATCCAAATGGTCTAGACTGTTCTGGATTTGTTTCGTGGGTTTTATTAAACGGCGGCTTTGATGTTGGAGATAAGGGTGCCGGTCCAGTAGGAGGAAGCTACGATTTAACTGATTTGGGTGATTTCCGCTATATGAGTACAAGCTTAATTAATTCTGGGCTAATTAAAGTTGGTGATTTATTTAGCACAAGTGGTCATATCGCTATATTAATAGGTATAGATGACCAACATTTCTATGTTGCCGAATCTCTAAACCACTATGGTGGAGTAGTTATGAGAAAATATAGTAAAACAAGAGTTATTAACTTCTTCCAAAACGTTGTTTTAATGGACGAAGTGTATAAAAAAGATGGAAAACTAACCAATCTTTGGTTTTAAACTAAAACAAAACAAGACAAAAGGATAGAGGGTGATTACTATGGCTAAATATAAACGATGTCCTAATTGTAATCATAAGAACTCTTTGAATGATGGTATTTGTTCTAATTGTCATAGGTTACTAGATGTTCAACCAATTCCTAAAGAAAGCAAAAAAACTCGACAAGACAACAAAACAAATAACATTTTTTCCATTATTCGCTTCCTCGTCTTGTTTTTTTCATTGGTATTACTCATATCATATTGTTTAAATAATCCTTCTAAACAGAAATTAGCGACTTCAAAGAAGCCTTACAAAGAAGAATCATTTATAAATAAGATAGATGCAATAGTATATAATTCTGATTATATCGATAATAAACTAATTCCTGTTAAAGATTATTCCAATTCTACTCCTTTTAAACTAATAAGCACAAATGGTCAAGTAGTAATTGATAATATCACAAACTATATTGCTGATTATAACTCATTTCATATAATCACTAAAAAAAGTAATAATGATCTCTTTTACTATATTGTTAACAATAATGGTGAAATAATTTATAAAAGCCAAAATAGAATATATTACTACCCCGAAACAAATTCGTGGATAATCGGAGATAAATTATATCATGATAAAAAGATGATAAAAGATAATATTAGGATAGAGGATAAGAAACCCATTAGTGGGCATTATTTCACGTATGTCGACGAGGAAGAACAAGGAATAATCAGTTATGATGGTAACTATGGCTATAAAAGCAAAAAAAAAGAGTATAATCATTTTGTCTTAGAAACTACAAATATATTATTACCTGGGAATAATAACTATTGTCTTATAAACGATAATTATAAGTATTTAATAACTAATTGTACTACTGGCGAAGTCTTAACTAGCAATAATAGTAAAAGAATATATGAAATAGCTCCTAATACCTTTTATCAGGATAATACTGTTTTTCATATAAATAAAAAAGGAGAACCCGTCTCGTTCAATACTAAAAAATCATTAGAAAAAATATATGTTGAATATTTAGATAATGATAAAATTCTCATAAATGATGAAGTTTACGACGAATTAATAGATTCTAAAACAAGTGTGAACGAAGCGAACTTAAAATCCTTATCATATAAAAATATTGAGTCATTATTAGAAACACAAAAAGAATACTGCCTAGATATAACAGAAATAAAATATGGTCTCAAATATCAAAATACATCCATTATTCCGTGTGAAAATGATAGTATTATTTATTATTCTGATAATATAACTCAAAGATTATTATCGCAACAAAAAAAATATTTATTAATAACTAATCATAAAAAAACAGGTTTATATGATATTAATAATAATCTTTTTTTAATAGATGATGTAACTAATTATTCTCCATATAGTATTTTCTTAAAATATAAAGGAGAGAATCATAATTATATTTATAATATTCTTTCAAACGAAAAAATTGAAATTCCAGAAGATACTTTTTTAGAATTACATAGCAATTATTTTATGGTGGAAAAATATAGCAAAGATACAACCACAACCAATAGAGAATACTACAATTATGATTTTAAAAACATTTATCTAGGAAAATAATTCCAACTAAAAAGATCTTTATAGATCTTTTTTCGTTGGAATATTCTTATAATCGTATTGATAGCACTTACATCCAGTTATTTGCTCATAAATATAAGCCGCCAGCAATTCGTATTTGTATATTAAAGAGTCTCTATTAACCTTGGTAGGTAAATCTATCTGTTTTCTAATTCTCTTTATATAATCTTGTCCCTTACTATTAAAACCAAGTATTTTTAAATAATCTAACTTTAATTCAAGATTATCTTTTTTGGTTAGACCTACTAGTAAATGTATTAACATTCTATTAAGCTTATTATATGTATATCTTTTAGTTTTTAAATTAAATACTAAATCATCATAAGTATTAGACATCTTTATAAACTTCAATATTCTAAATTCTATTCCTTCATCTACATCTAGATAGATAGATAAATCCTTATCGGTAAGAATTTTAAACTTTAACAAATCATAAACATCTTGCTTGTTTACCCTTAGTATTCTTTCAAAAACACCTTCGGGAACATATTTATTAATTGCTTCTTCATTAGAAATTCTTTCTCTTATATTACTGGCACTTATAATACTATCATCACTAGTTAAATCGTGATAATCGTTAGTTCTTTGAATAGTTAATGGTTTAATCTTTTTATTAATCTTTTTTATAGCTTTAATATATGATATTCCGAGTAAATCATTAGGTTGATTAACAGACACTTCCATATTAAGGGCTTTAGCAAGAGCAGTCGGATAATTAAGGCCCTTGTCTAGGTATTCTTTTATTCTCATTTCATATTCCTTGTCATTTAACTGAGTATCTGCAATTTTTTCTAATAATTCTAGATCGTTAGATTCACTCCCAAAACATAACAAATCAATCTTTAAACTATTTAATAACTTGATGGCTTGATATCCAAAAATATCGGCAGATTGTGTTCCGTAAACGAAAGGTAATTCAATAACTATATCTATTCCATAATCCAAAGCTATATTAACTTTATCCTCTTTTGATAATATAGACACTTCGCCTCGTTGCATAAAATAACCATTTATAACACATATTAATAATGAATCAGGATATAATTCCTTGATTTTATTAATTTGATATAAATGACCGTTATGAAAAGGATTATATTCTGCAACAATACCAATTACTTTCATATCATCATTCCTTACTATAATTTATTATATCATATCTAATCAGAATTAATCTGTATAATTATTTGACATCTTTAACTAAATAGTACAATATGCTATAATTGTATTGTTAGCAGGTGATAATATGTATATAGATTTAGCTAAGATAGATGAGAAAGGAATAGTCATCGATGATGTAATATCATTTGATGAATCATACATCAAAAAGACCCCTATAAAAAAATTAGACAATATTACTGTAAAGGGTCGCGCTTATTATAGTGTAACTAACGAAATAGTATTTGAATGTGATGTTAAAGGAGTTATGGTTTTAGAGGATTCTTTAACCCTTGAACCGGTTGATTACCCATTAGACATACATATTAACGAGGTATTAGGGGAAAACACAGAAGAAAATGATAAAAACGAGTCGAAAAGACTTGATATTATTGATATTTTATGGCAAAATATTGTTCTAGAGGTTCCCATCAGCCTTAGAGTTAACCCTGAAAAGGACTATGAATTAAAAGGTGAGGGTTGGGAATTATTAAAAGAAGACTAATGAAAGACCAAGACTAGCTCCTTTGATAGAGCTACTTGAAAAAGAAGGGAAGGAGTGAAATCATGGCAGTTCCTTTTAGAAGAACAAGTAAAACAAAAAAAAGAATGCGTCGTACTCACTTGAAAAAAGAAGTTGGGGCTTTAACAGTTTGTCCACAATGTGGAGCAACATTAAGACCACATAGAGTATGTACAAAATGCGGATACTACAAAGGTAAAGAAGTAGTAAAAGTAGAAGAAGAAACTACAGAAGAATAGTAGTTTTTTTATTTGGCATAAATATATATTTTTATGAAAAATTATGCTATACTTAAAAAGATAAAAAGGTGTGATACTTATGAAAGGATTTGAGTTCCCTGACATTTCTGAAACCAACAAAGAAAAACAAATTAACAGTCAAGAAATTGATAATGTAGATGAACTAGAACTGCCAATTTATAAAGAAGAACTTTCACGCGATTCTTATGAACCGGAATTAGAAGAAATAAATTCTAATCCCTACGATGA
>JAEEGL013017161.1_pt1 | contig 26286 bp, 6 predicted proteins | sample 9134231 | NCBI WGS metagenome assembly JAEEGL01 (sample SAMN16246548, study PRJNA631951) | gut metagenome | biome: gut microbiome; feature: rumen; material: fiber-attached | host: Bos | place: Iran: Karaj | collected 2018-10
CCTGGTTCGTGACGAAGAAGCTCAGCCTCGTGGCCGCCTTCACCGAGACGGGCGACAAGGACAAGTTCTACAGGAAGGGCAGCGTCAAGAGCCTGGGCGTCGGCTCCGGCGCCGTGTTCTCGATCCAGTACCAGTTCTAGAGAGAATTTTTTCAGAAAGCTTGTCATTGGGCGTCAGCACTCGCATACCTACAAGTGGTTAAACTTGTTGCTCGAACCGAGGCGTATTCTTCAGCGCCTCGGTTTCGTGCATAGTGGGGGAACGGGGAATGGTGAACGGTGAAAGGTGAATGGTGAAAGGTGAATGGTGAAAGGTGAATGGTGAAAGGTGAAGGGTGAAAGGTGAAGGGGGAAGGGTGAATGGGGGGGGGGGGGGATTTTTTTGAGAAAGTTTGTCATTGGGTGTCGGCACTCGCATACCTACAAGTGGTTAAACTTGTTGCTCGAACCGAGGCGTATTCTTCAGCGCCTCGGTTTCGTGCATAGTGGGGGAACGGGGAATGGGGAACGGCTTGCCCGCCGAAGCCTTGGCGAAGGCGGGGGAATTTGGGGGGATAAAAATTTTTTTGAATTTTTTTCAAAACCCCCTTGCATGATCAAAAACGGTATGGTAAAATGTGCGCGTCTTCGAGCAAGGAAGAGGATTCGGACGTGGTGTCCGGGCCCGTGGTTAACTGACCTAGGGCACAACGAAAGTTGACTCGGCCGAGCGAGGGGACAGCAAGTTAACCACCCAGAGTGGACTTGAGCGAACGCAGCCGAGTGGTTGCGGGAGCAAGAGAAAACGAAGGGTTCGGGGAAGGGTCCAACAAGCCCGACTCCAAAAAGAAAGAACAAAAAAATGAAGAAACTGATGATTGCTGCTGCAGCCGTCGCCATTGTTGGCGGTGCGTTTGCCGCTGGTAACACGTTCGAGTACAAGGCTTCGGTCAAGTACGTCGATATGAACAAGAAGTCGGTCACGATTGATCACGACAGGGTCAACGCCTACATCAAGGTTGTCAAGACTGCGTCCATCACGGGCTATCTCGTGGTTGATCCGAATTGCCCTTGCGTGACGCCTGGTGATGCTCCTAAGCACGGCTTCCTCATCGTCGAGAACAAGGCCAAGAAGTCTGGTCCGAAGCTTTTCCCTGCCAACCTCTACGCCAAATACTGGAGGGACAAGGTTTCGGCCAAGACATTGCCTGCCGAGGGTTATCTCTTCGCGGGTAAGGGTGCCATCGCCGCTGTTGCGACGCCTGAGGCCGCGCAGGACTTTGGTGATAACACGACCAAGATGACTTACAAGCTCTTCGGTGCCTTCAACATGAAGGATGGCGATAACTTTGTCGAGTCGTGGCTTGATGCCGCCGGCTTTGGCAAGGCGAAATTTGCCGAGGGCGAGGAAGAGGGTTGCGATATCGGCGATGACGGTGTTTGCCTTACCGACCTCTCTGGTTCTGTGATTGGCGGTCTGTTCCTCTGCCGTGCAAACTCGCTCGGCGAGGCGTTCCTCTGCATGAATTGGACTAAGACGACGGATGTCATCTCTGGCACTTGGTCGATCAAGAACACGAGCAAGGTCACTGCTCTTGACGCTCTGCCTGAGGGCATTCAGGCGCAGAAGGCTTCTGAGGACACTCTGAAGTATCTCGGCGGTGCTGGCAAGAAGATGAAGACGGGTTGGACGCTCAAGGATGTCGAAGAGGCGTTCCGTACCGCGTGGTTCTAAGCGCAAGATGGTCTAGGCCATCAAAAGCGGTGGGGGGGGAAGGCGTATGTCTTCCCCCCACACTTTTTTGTATAGGCGTGTCATTCAATCTTGTCGTGCGCATACATTCAATGAGGACTAGGCTTAGAAGGGAATAATACAGTGAAGAACAGAACTCTAGCTATATTGATGTTAGCGGTGCTGACAAGTATCGTCGGTACAATCGTGCGGGCTACGCCTTCTGGCGTGGTCACGCAAGGTTGTACGCCAGGAGTATGGACGACGGATCTTGCCGCCGCAAAAAAATATGCCAAAGAACATAATATCTTTTACGCCATAGACTGTTCAAAAAGCAAGGAATGCCAATGGTGCAATGCGGCAGATGGTTTGTATAGTACGACCGCTTTCAAGAACTGGTCGCTTGAGAATGGAGTACCTATAGTATATGGAGACTACTGGAAGACGGCTCGCGGCGGCGGCTCTGGAGATCCAACTGCAGAAGCAGCATGGAGTTATTACGTGCCTGGAAAAGTTACGGGATGGCCATTCCTTACGCTTGTTTCCCCAGGCGGCAACCAGACAACTGCCATTTGTACATCCATGGTTCGGGCGGGGTCAGTCTATGGTCCTGACGGTACGATAGTATCTAGCGGTAGCTTTCCGCGGAAAGGATACTGGTATCAGACGGCTTCTGCAGATCAATGGGTGGGTCTTTTCAACTATCTGCTCAATCGCATTGACGATACACCGTCAAAAGCAACTCGGATTGAGGCGGCCGGGACTGGAGTTGCTACGGACGATATTTCCGTACACGGCTTGTACAACGCCTATTGGACGAATGACCTGTCATACGTGGTAACGCAGAACAACGGTAGTAATTGGGCCTTGACGGAGGATTCTGTGGACTGGTATGTTTTTCGGAGTGCCGAGGCTGGGAGTGTATATACCATCGCAGGCGATTACCACGAATCCGAGGTTGGGATCGGACGTATTTTTGTCTATTCTTCGCTTACAGCCGCCAACAATGGTGCGGCTAGCATCGAGGCTGCGGAGGCGAACAGTTTTGCCCAAGGCCACATGAATGCATTAACTGCTGGCGGATTCCAGTTCGCGGTGCCAGCAAGCGGCGATATTTATGTTCAGTTTACGCGGCGGCAGGTCACGGCTATTGATGCCAATACAAAAGACGTGGAGGATATTTCGATTGAATATCGTTTTACGCTTCAGGAGGGCAAGTCGCAAAAATACGGATTCGTGCCGAACGTGACGATGCCGAATGTCGGGATGGTCGTGGACGCGATGCGCGGCGACAAGTATGCAACTGTCACGCTCAGCCGCACGAACGCCAAGGGCGTGGATACGGTGCCGTACACACTGCATGGATGGTTTGACGGTGATACGGACGCCACGGCCTTCATCGAAGAGGACTTCGACTATCCTTCGGGTAACCAGCATGTGTTCTCCTTCAAGGATGGCGAAGAGACGGCGACGATTCAAATTCCGGTTTACGATACCCTGTGGGACGACACGTGCCATTTCTACGTTTCGCTAGATATCGGCGACAGCCTGAACGAGGAGTGGGTGTCTATTGCCCGCGTCAACATTCTCGACAGCACGTCTCTGGTGGCGGACGGCACGGACGCCCCGAACAAGGCATCGGTGTTCAACGATCCCCTGTTCAGCGACGACGGGGCATATGCCGCCGGTACGCGTCTCCAGCCTGGCGATATCGCCGATTGGTTCCGGCTGACGAACATGTCTGCGGGCATAATCTGCAAGCTTTCCGTCACGGGAACCGAAAATTACTGGTCCGGCCTTTCCAGCCTGTCCGCGCAGGTCTATTCCGCAGACGGCAGGACGGCGCTTGCCGGGAAGTCGACGACGGTCGCTAAAGGCGAAAGAGGCGAGATATTGTTCGTCACTTCGGTAGCTGGAGACTATCTGCTGCGTGTCGCGCCTGTGGGAACCTCCGCGTCAACTCCGCTGAATGCGGCATATTCGCTTTCGATGATGACAGAAGAGCGACAGGTCGTGTCATTCGCCAAGGCTTCTGCAGGATTCCCGTCTCCTGCCGTTGACACTTCGGTTGAATTCGAGGTGGCCGTCACGGGCGATGTCTGGCCGTATTCGCCGCGCCCCGTAGTGAAGACGGTCGATGTGACATCGACCGCAGGTACGGACTACGAGAGCTTCGGAGCGTCGGGCAAAGAGGTGGGCGAGGATGGCAAGGTTTCGCTTACCTTGAAGGACGCCGGCAAATGGCGTCCCGAGCGCACGTTCACGCTGGTTCTTGAAGCCGATCCTGAGGGATTTTACGCGATCGGCGACCAGTCGGAGCTGACCGTGACGCTTGCAGCGGACGATGCTGCGCCGTCCGTGCCGATGGTCATCGCGAATCCTATCGACGTAGGCGATACGCTTGCGCTTGCGGAAGGCCGAAACCTTAGCTACACGAATACGAGCGACACGCTTTACTTCAGCGTCCCTGCGGGGAACGTCGTGCTCGCGGCGAGGAATGTCACAATCAAGCCGGATGGCACGACCATAAACGTCACGGTATACACGAATGACGTGGCGTACAATGCGACTCCATGGTCGTTGGCAGACCTTGCGGAGCCGGACAATATGCCGATGCTGGTGTTCTCCGCCCCTGTAACCGCTAAGGTGGAGGTGGTCCGCGCAGCGAACGACGACGTGCTAGCGACGTATTCGCTTGGATTTACCAAATGGGAAATCCCCATTATTGAATTTGAAAAAGGGTCCTTTGGGGTCTCGCAGACAAATGAGAATGTTGAATGTGTCATCAGGCGCTCGGGCGATACGCAGTTTCCGGCGACGGTCTATGTGACGCTGACCTGCGGCACGGCGCGTGATGGCGTGGATGTCAGGTCGTTCGTGGATCTCCCAGTCGTCATCCCCGCCGGGGAATCCAATGCGATGGTGACGGTGGAGAACCTGATGGCTGCGACGCCGGAAGTATGGAAGGGTGACCGCACGTTCACGCTGGAGCTGAAAGTCATGGACGCGAAGCTGGCGCTAGGGGACAACAGAATCGCGACAGTAACGCTTGAAAGCGAACTTCCGGAATACGAAGACGGCGATTCGGCGGCGGAAAGCCAGACGAATCCCGGTGTGACGTCGGCCATGACGGCCATCGACGATGCACCGCTCTTCGTCAGGCGCCTCAACGGCGCTGATGCCAGCGACTGGTTCACGTTCACCGGAGCGAAGGCCGGGCAGTCGTACCGGTTCATGTTCGACCATAACGATCTGGCGACAAACAACATCGCGCTGGCGGACGTGAAGATCGAGTTTGCCCTGCCCGGCGTCGCCGCGGCGGTCACGACGAATCTCGCCGCCGTCGTCAGGGACGGATGCTGGAATTCGCCGATCCTGACGCAGGGCGGCGACATCACCGTGCGCGTATGGCGTCCGGCCGGCGCGGACGTCTCCGCCGAATATTCGCTCAAGGCTTACGAATGGCCATGGCCGAAGATGACGTTCGAGCGGGATGCGGACGAAGTCGACCGCGACGGGGAGCAGACGTATTCGTTCAAGGTGTGCCGCGAGGATAACCTGATGCTGAACGACCTTGACATCACGAACAATGTGACCATCTGGCTGGAAGGGGATGCCACGAAATACATCTTCCCGAGGCAGACGTTCAGGTTCGTGCCCGGACAGGCCGAGACAAACCTTGCGGTTACGCTTGCCTGCAAGCGCATCGTGTGGACCGGCGATGAAAGCTTCGTGCTGAAGATGTCCGTTGAGACCGATGCGGCGAAGGAAAAGATCAAGACGGGTGCCTATACGAATCTCGTCGTGACCGTGAAGGACAACACGCGGCAGTACGATGCGGCGGACGCGACGGACGCGACGGCCGCCGGAGCGCTGGAGGTTGCCGACATGGATACGCGCTGGAACGCGGTCGCCGCGCATCTGAACGGCTGCGAGGGACGAAACACGAATCCGAACATCGGCGACGACACCGTTGACTGGTATGTGTTCAAGGGGCTTCTGGCGGGGAAGGCGTATCGTTTCGAGGCGCAGGAGGTGACTGCGGAGAACGTGGACGCGGCAGACGTTACGGTGAAATTCTTCTTCGATCCGGCCAAGGCGGAGTTCGCCGCCACGACGCTGTCGGCCCTGGCCGACGGCTACAAGACGCCCAAAATGGAAGCGGGACAGACGAACGTCTATGTCCAGGTGTCGCGTGCGACCGCAGGCGAGTTGCCGGTGCATCTGGCGTATTCTCTCGCCTACAAGATGCAGGCAAACAGGGCGATCTACTTCAAGAACACGGCGGTTACCGTGAGCGAGGCCGCGAGCGAGTTCTCGGTGGACGTGGTGTGCGAGACGGAGGGCGAACTGATCGACATCTCTCCGGCAACGGCCACCGTGACCGCTGTCGCCGATTCCGAAGGCGAGCATCCGGCGTCGTCGCCTGCCGACTTCATTGCAGGGCTGATACAGGTCGTCAAGTGGGAGACGAACACAGTGGGCAACGTGCGCCGCGTGAAGGTGCCGCTCACGAACCTTGATTCCGTCTGGGAGGGGGACGAGACGTTCAAGCTGGAGCTGACGTGCGACGAGGACTCGGAGCTGGGGCAGTCAAGATCGGTGCTGGTGACGATCACGGACATCGACGAGCCGAAGGCCGGAACCATAGCCCTCACTCGCGTGGGGGATCCGCTTGCAAAGGTGTCTGCTGCCAAGACATACGCGGTGCGCGAAGGCGATGCGTTCCCGGTCGAGGTGCGCCGCACCGGCGGATTCGCGGGCAATGTGACGGGTGTCTGGACGTGGTCTTCCGGCACGGTGGTGCGCCGCGAGCTGTTTGCCGACCGCAAGGACGGCCTGGCGGTGGTGTCCGACTTCACGATTCCTGACGTGCGTGGCGTTCCGTTCGGCGAGAAGCTCACTTGCACGTTTGCGGTCGAGGGCGGCGCCACGCTGGCGGCGGATAGCGTCAAGACGTTGACGTTTGACGTGACAGACAGCGACTATGCGGGGCCGATCGAGGCGTATTCGCTTGCCGACGCAAGCAGGCTGGCGTTCAGTGCGACAAGTTCCGGCTGGTATGATTCGGTTCGTGAGGGGACGGTGTGCGCGGCCATGCCGTCGACGCTCAGGGCGTGCGTCAAGGGTCCGGGAACGCTTTCTTTCACGGCGAAAGTCCCGTCTGGCGTCGTCGCGAAGGTGCGCGTGTCCGGGGGGGCGGAGGTGACGGTCGAGAACGGGCTGAACGTGGTCGAGATAGGACTGGGGACCAAGACGGTGACGGTGGTCGCCGGCGCGGCGGGTGTAGAGGTGAGCGACGTGCAGTTCACGCCGTCCGAAGAATTCCGCAAGATCGGCACGTACACGGGATATGCGCAGGTCGGGGAATGCATGGGCAAGGTCACGCTGACGGTGGCGCAGAACGGGCGCGTTTCCGGAAAGTTCGTCTGCGCGGGCGGGACGTGGACGTTCACCGGCAAGGGCGGATGGACCGACGGGCGCATCGCGGCGACGGCGAGATCCGGAGGAGAGACGCTGGCGGCGCTGTTCGAGGTGGATGCCGCCACGGGGCGCGTGTCGGTTTCTCCGGGTGACGGCGAAGCACGCGCGTTGACGGGTATGCTGGAGCGAAACTGCTGGAGCGACAAGCCGATGCAGCCGGGCGAGGCGGCGGCGCTTTCCGTCGGTACGGGCTACTATACGGCCACGCTGCCGTGCGACGGGTGCGGGAGCGGATATCTGACGCTGATGGTGTCTGAAAATGGTTCAATGAAGGCGAGCGGCGTGCTAGCCGACGGGCAGAGCGTCAGCATGTCCGCCACGTTGCTGTACGGCGTGTTGGATGGAGACGGGCAGGAGCCATACGTGTACCTGTTCGCAGCGCCTTCGGCTTACGACGGCGGCTGGTTCCATGCGTTCGCAAAGCTTTCGGAGAAGGAAAGGAATGGCGAGAAAGGCGTCGTCCTGCGTCCGTTCGGCGACATCCGGTGGATGAGGAACGGCGCGGCGCCGTTTGATAAGTCGCCGGGACTTTCCGGCGGCAGATACGGTTCCGTCGCCAATCTGGCGAACTACTACGTCAGCTGCTTGACCGTCTCCAACATCGCCGACGTGGCGGACGCGCGTATGACCGACGCGGGATATGCCGCGACCTCTTGGGGCGGCGGCGCATCGACCCCGGCCACGCTCAACTTCAACGAGGCCGGGACGCGGCTCGTCTCGGACGGGGTGGACAGGGATCTCTTCTCCGTCAGCTTCACCAAGGCCACGGGGCTTTTCCGAGGCAACGAGAAGGTCGTCTACACGAGGGACGGGCGGACAGTGACGAGGTTCTACTCCTACCGGGGCGCGCTTACGCCTTTACGCGACGAGGAGGACGACGTGGAAGGGCGCGGGTTCTTCCTGATTGGCGACAAGTCGCATGAGGTTAAACTGGTAAAATGAGGAATGCCGTCAGAATGAAAGAGAACTTCTCCATGTGCCTTTTGGCTGCTCTTGCGCTTGTGACAGGCTGCTCGAAGTCGTCTGGGGACGGCAAGTGGTCTCCAACGATGGAGAACAAGCCGCCGTTGGAGTTATCGTACGTCGGCAAGGACACGCCGGTGCCGCAACTCAAGGATGACGATGTAATCGTGGCGGTAGGCGGCGACGCACTCACCAAGGGCGAGTTCTACGCACGGATGAAGCAAGTGGAGTGGACCATCAAGAGAACTCCCGGTTTTCGAGCCAACGACTTCTCGGATGCGTACCAGTATGCCGGAAGAACCCTCATTCCGCGTTACGTGCGCGAAACGGTGATCGCGCAGACGGCCAGAGACGAGAAGCTGGCCACAGCGGACGAGATCAGGACGAACGTGGAGGCCACCGTCGAACGGTTCTGCGGCATGTACCGCATCAAGAGGGATGATATTGACAAGGCGTTCCCCGGAGGGCTTGCCGCCGTCCAGCGTGACGCCGAACGTTCCACGTGGCTGAGGATCTACACCAAGCGGCACAGCATAAAGGGAAAGACCATCACCGATACGGTGGTTTCGAACATACTGGACCAGATCGCGTCGGAGAATGCGGCCATTGCCGTGAGTAATGCGGCCATTCGCGCCAAGCTTGAGGGTTTCAGGGCAGACATTGTCGCGGGCAAGGCGAAGTTCGAGGACGTCGCGAAGAAGCACAGCGAGGATGTCAACCAGGAGGAGGGCGGCTTCTGGGGCGTGTTCAGGCGAGACACCCTGTCGGATTCGGACCTGATCTTTGTCCTTGACGAGGGGGCGGTCAGCGAGGTGTTGGAGGACGGAGACAGCTACTACATCGTACGCGTCGAAAAGAAGACGGCTGCGAAGCGCGATGCGGGAAGGAAACTGATTGAGCCGGAGACAGTGACGCTGTCGCGCATCCAGCTGTTCAAGTACGAGGAGACGGTGCTGGCGTCGGCAGGGACGCTGAAGGCCGATCTCCAGCAACAGATGGACGACGAGGCCCTTGAACGGCATCTCGAGACACTCATGGCGAATGCGAAGATCGTCTATCCGCACGGGACGAATTTCTGGGCAAAGGCAGAGGCTGGAAAAGCCGGAACAGGAGAGAAGAAATGAAAAGGACCGCAATGGCATTGACGCTGGGGTTGCTTGCGTCCGCCGCGCAGGCGGCGGTCAAGACAGGGGCGTACTACGGCACCGCCGCATCCCTTTCGGGGTCGAAGGCGGTCACGCTCGTGGCCGAATACGATTCATGGGACAAGTCGTACAGCGAATACGACGGCGCGTACTATTTCAAGTTCACGGCCAAGCGCGGCCAGTCGTACACGGTCTATACGACCGGCATGTCGGAGGGCATGTCGATGGACATCAGCGACGTATCGGCGTACGTGGAAAAGGAAGTGAGCTGCCCTAGCTTCGAGGTCGGCATGGAATACGACGACGTGAACATGCGCGGACTGCTCTCCGCCGACGACTGGGACGAGGAGAGCGACGACAAGAGCGTGACGTACTACGTGTACATATCGGGCGAGATTGGCGACACGGTAACGGTGCACCTCTCCAATACCTACTCCCCGTCCACGGAGCCCTACGGCATAAGCGACGAAAAACCGCTTGTGCTTTCCACGCCGACGACAACCGTCTCAACACGGACATCTGATGCATTCATCGCGGGGACGTTCTACTATGCCGTGACGCTGGATAAGACGAAGCGCTACAAGTTCGGTACCACCGGCGGGACGGAGGACGACGGGTTCACGATGACAATCTACGGTGCTGACGGAGTGGAGACGCCAAACTACGAGCCGCTTGCCGAATGGACGAACGATGGAAACGAGGGCTACGTCGTCAGGCCCGTACAGGACGGCAGGGTCATCATCTGCGTGGCTGGCGAGACGGGGCGTTTCGGATTCCGCTATTGTCAGGTGCCGGCGCGGCTGCCGCCAGCGCACGTCAACGCAGACGGAAGCGCCTTGGTGGCGATCACCCCTTCGGCGGCGGAGTCCATGCGGGAATGCCTGCCCGGCTATCGCAACTATCCGTCGAGCGGATACGTGGACGACTACATCGACGAACAGCTGTACAAGGTCTCCCTTACGGCGGGCGGGCTGTACCGCTTCGCGACTGACGGCGCGAGGACGAACCTGATTATGGAGATATACAACGCCGCAGGCGACACGCTCTTGCGCAACAGGGGAACGGCGACCTACGACTGCCTCATCGCGTTTTCGCCGGAGACTTCGGGCGACTATTGGGTGGGAGTTTGCGAGGCGGCGTTTTCGGAGGAGGTGGATGATACGCTCGAACCGACGTACAATCCCATCTCGTTCTCCGCGAAGCGCGTGACAGAGGCCGACGCGAAGCTGTCCGACGACCGCGACCCGATGGACGACGTCTACACGGGGGCCACGGCGCTCGACCCTGCGCCAGGGTTGGCGACGGACGACGTTTTTCAAAAGGGATCGGAGTCCAGCCAGCATACGCTTGGACTCGCCGACTTCACCGATGTCTTCCGCATCGACGCCACGAAGGGGCTTGCCTACAAGATACGCGTGCGCCAATGCTGTGCGATTCCGTCCGACACGTCTCCCGTCTGCGCCGCCGAGATCTTCACCATGGACAACGGCACAAAGAATACGATTGCGACCATCGCGAACATCGAAGAGGGAGGCGTGTTCACCGCCGACCAGGACACGTCCTACTACATCGCGCTGTCGCTTACGGACGGTCAGGGCGTGGATTTTGGGCCGTACGAGTTGTATTCGCTCATGTACGACACGCAGGGACGCACCCTTGGCAAGCTTTCCGTGGAGATCGGCGGCGCCACGTTCGCGGAAGGGGCTGCCTGGTCGATAGCCGGCTACGGCACATATCCGGGCGGGGCGTTCAAGTGGCTGCCGGTCGGCACCTACACGGTCGCGTTCGCGCAGAACGTGCCGAACTGGAACACGCCCGCGAACGAACAGGCGAAGATCGAGAGCGGGAAGACCAAGACGGTGGCCGTCAAGTACACAGATGTGTTCGATGCCTCCAGCGCCGCCAGGGACGCGACGGAGGGCGACGGTTCGAAGAATGGCGCAAAGGTTCAGACGCTCGTTGCGTCCACCACGACGGCGCGGACGTCGCACAGTCTCTGGGAAAGCGACAAGGCGGACTGGTTCAAGCTTCCGGTCGTGGCCTGCGGCTACTACGCGCTGGCGCTCGAGGCGAGCGAAAAGACGACGAACACGGTGATGACCGTCTATCGCGCCAACGGTACCGATGTGGTGGCGGACGTGGAGGTGGTAGACGGCCGCAAGGGCGGTGCGCTTGAGTTCTTCGCCCGCGAGACGGCGGACTACTGGATCTGCGTGACGCATCTCACGGAGGCCGCCGAGGATTCGCAGTACACGCTGGCCTATTCTGCGCGGCAGGCGGGATCGGTGCAGTTCGAGAAGAGCGCGTACTCTGTGAAGGACACGGCCTTCGACGTGACGCTGACCGTGACCCGGACCGGGGGCAGCGACGGCATCGTACGTGCGCGGTACACTACGCGCGGATACACGGCCGTGGCTGGCACGCACTACGTGAACGCATCGGGAGTCCTTGAGTGGGGCGACGGCGACGCGGAGGCGAAGACCATCACGGTGACGCTCATCCCCGACCTCGTGGCGATGTGGCAGGAGGATCGGGAATTCTCGGTGGAGCTGTCGGCGCTCGACCCTGTGGACGTGCGCTACGGCGAATACATGCCAGGCGTCGGCGCCGCCAACGTGGCGGAGGTGACGATACTTGAGGCGACGAAGAAGTCGTGCGGTACGGTCCGCTTCGCGGCCCACGGAAGCGCGCCTGCGGCGTTCGCCAACCTGGCGAAGCCGTCCGTCAAGGTCGCCGCCGGCGAGGCGGTGACGCTGTGGCTGGAGCGCGTGGGCGGGACCGACGGCGACGTCGCAGTGACAGTCACTCCCACCAAGGGTACCGCCCAGCCCGACGTGAACTACGAGGCCGTCGCGCAGACAGTGGCGTGGGCGGACGGCGACGGTGCCCGGAAGCCTTTCGTGCTGCACACGCTTGAAACGGGCGACGGATACCAGCCGCCGAAGACTATGACCGTCAAGATGACCGCCGACAGGACGTATCCCGAGCGCGCCAAGGCCGGGCCGGCCGTGTCTGTGACTATATTCGACCCCGACCTGACTGAGACGTTCGAGACGTATGTTTCGGCGGCTAAGACGGAAGGCCTCTCCGTCAAGGCAGGAGGCGCCGACACGTGGTATTTCGACGCGAGCGGGCTTCTTCGCAGCGTTACGCCAGCGCCCGGCGGCACCAGCTCCATGACAGTCTCGCTGACGGGTCCCGGGCGGCTTGAGTTCGCGCCCTCGTTCACGGGCGGCGCGGGCGACACGTTCGCCTGCAAGGTGGACGGCGAGGATGTCGCGTGTGGCGACGGTTCGCGCGTGGTACGTTACCTCGGCAAGGGCCGCCACGTCGTGACGTTCTCGGTGACTGGCGGCGCAGCCAGGAACGCAGCTGACGATGCTTTCGTGTCGTTTGGCGAACAGGTCGACGGAGTTCCGTTCGACTGGAAGCCGCTCAACGCGCCGACGCTCCTCTCGCCGCTGCAGAACTCGGTTGTCCTGGCCGAATCGGCCCACTTCCTCGTGGACGGGGATCCGGATGTGAAATACATGATCTACATCGACCCCGACAAGACAAAACTTGGCACTGCAGAGGCGGGCATCTCCTCCGCCGATCCGGAGCTGGCCGGAGAGGTCTATCCGTTCGCATCTCTGGCCGACCTGTCGAGATTTTGCCCCGGTTGCAGCATCAAGGGGCTTCAGCCCGGCGAGACGTACTTCTGGCGCGTCGATGCCGCGATGCTCGACGAGGACGGCTCGATTGCGCTGATCAGCACCAACTCTGCAGTATGGACGTTCCAGACCGCTCCATCTGGCGGCGCCGTAGGCGAGGTAAAGGTGGCATACGGGACGGACGGCTACGGCGCGTCCGTGCTGGACACGGCGATGGTCGGCACCGTCCAGCCGGTCACGCTGATTCAGGGCGTGAACGTCGATATAGGCCTAGAAGCCGAGAACACCGCAGACGCTTCGTTCTCGCTCGTGGCCGGTTCCCGCCTGCCTTCGGGGGTGAAGCTGAAGGGGGGGAAGATCACGGGCGTGCCGACGGTTCCCGGAGAGTACGTGGCAGCCGTGCGCGTGAAGGACGGATGCACGCTTGGCTTCAGCTTTACGGTTAAGCCGATGGGACTTCTGGCGGGGACGTTCAACGGGATATTGAATTCCGATGACGAGCGGCTGTTCTCTGACAATGGCGGAAGGGTGCCTGCGGACGTGTCCAAGTCGATCGCCTCTCTCAAGGTGACGGCGGCCGAGAACGGCAAGCTTACCGCGCGCGTGGGCGTGGGCGGCACGACGTACACGTTCAGCAAGACGGGATACGACTCCTGCACAGACATGGGCGACAACGGTCTTCCTGCGGCGAAGACGACGTTCTCGCGCGTGGTGAAGATCACGGTGAACGGCGAACGCCACACCTGCACGAACACGCTCGTCCTCACGGCGTGCGCGGGCGAGACGAACGACTGGACCGCGCTCGACACGCCAATGCGGGCGACGATGACGCTTAGCACGGTGTCGGCCGACAAGACGGTCGCCATCACGAACGTGCTCTACTCCGGCGAGGCCGTGCGCAAGAATACCAAGCTTGAAGGGACCAAGGCGGAATTTGCCGACTGGACCGGCTACTACACGGTGGCGCTTCCGCCGAAGAACGTGTTCGATGGAGGTGTTCCTCAAGGGAACGGCTATCTGACGATGACGGTCACGGATGGCGGCAAGGCTAAGGTGGCTGCCGTGCTGGCGGACGGAAGCACGTTCTCCTGCTCGGCCAACGTCGCCTACCTGTCGGAGAACGAATACGGCGAGCGAGAGCTGCGCTTCCCCGTGTTCAATGCGCAGGGCAAGGCCGTGTTTGGCGGATGGATCAGGCTGAAGATGGACGTGAACGACGTACCTGTCGTGCGTGCGGACAGCGACGTGCGCTGGGTAAATGGCGACTTCAAGTCCACGCGGAACGGCAACGGGGGATTTGCGTTGGAGATCGAGCCGACAGGCGGCTGGTACAATACGGTGTGGAATCTGCAAGCGTACTACATCAACAGCGACCTGTACGTGCGCGGGCTTGACGAATGGTTGCTGCCCACCGAACTTCTGGGCGAAACCTTGACCGAATTTGTGTCCTATCCTGGAATTATTCCAGAGTACCTGGGTGTCAAGGGCAATACGATGTCTGCGGAAACCGCTTCGCCAAGCGACCTCGTGTTCACGCTTCGCCGAGCGACGGGGCTTTTTAGCGGTAGCTTCTCGATATGGGGAAGCGACGGGACGGAGACGACGACGAAGATTGGCACCTATAACCATCGTGGGGTTCTGTTGCTGTCGGCGGACGAAGATGCGGCGGAATTGCCCATGAAGGCCCTGTATGGCAATGCGACGGCGGCTGGATTCTGCACCATTCCGGTCAAGGTGCCGTCCGCTACAGGCGGTACGCGCACATGGAAATGCTCGCTGCCGTTTATGGTCGAGGCGATCGATGTGATACGCGACTGGAGCGAGGGGCTTCCGGTGGGAGTGAACGAGGACGAAGATGAAGACTGAGAACAGAGCGGTGAAGGCGAGATGCGCGCTTTTCGCGGCCATGGCGGTGCTAGGTTCGTTCATGGCCGCCAACGCTGCGTACGACGTCAAGCAGCCTGAGATTCGTCCGGCCTGGTCTGGCGCGGAGCTTGGCGTCTGGACGCAGGATTATGCGGCGGCGACGAACGCCGCCGCGCAGACGGGCAAGCCGGTCATTGTGATGACGAGCGGCATGTGGTGGTGTCCCTATTGCCAGCCGCTGGAGGCGAAGGTGTTCGTTCAGGAGGCCTGGACGGACTTCATCGACGAGATCGGCGGCGCCTACCTCGTCGTGCTGGACTTTCCCTATCGTGGAACGGTCTCGGCTACCGAGAGCCACAAGACGGCGGATTTCGACGAACGCACGAAGCGGCCCGGATGGGGGTTCCGTTGCTGGCTCTACGACGAGGAATACCGTGCCGAGAACGGACTTTCCGTCGATGACGCCTTCCGGTTGATCGAAGAGCGCAACTATGCCCTGCAGAACGCGCTCGGTCTCCCAAGCGCCCAGACGGTCACCATCGCAAACTGGAACGACACGGGTACCTTCACCTATCGGCGTGTCGGCTATCCTACGCTCATTGTCATGGATCCGCAGGGTCGTGTCATGGGGCGCGCCCCATGCAACGTGCGGGACACGGCGTCCAAGACATGGACTGTCGAGGAGGCCTGTGACTACGTAATCGGCAATGTGAGGACTGTTTTGCAGGCGGATGCAGACGACGAGGCGGATAATCTTGCGGTTACGGCACCTTTCCTTGACGATCCTCCTTGTGCCGACGAACTTGTCGCACAGGGGGAGCACACGCTCAGTTCCATCGACACGGTCGACTGGTACAGGATCGAAATCCCCGAATCCTACGGCGAGACGTGGCATTTCGCCGTTTCGCCGCGAGACGGTTTCGAAAGCACGGATCTCGTACTTGCCGTGAGCGCAGACGAGGCTGGCAAGACGACTCTTGTCTCCGCGAACGCCGCAACATCCGAGGGGGGCGTATCCGTCGTGTTCCCGTCGGCGGGAACCTACTATGTCAAGGTGTCGCCCAAGGGCGCCCTTTCGTCCGTCGCGGGATATGTGTTCCGTTATGGCTACGACGAGGTTGTCGTGCCAGCCAGCTTTGAGCGGACATCGGCATCTTTCGCCAACAATACCTCCGAGGTGACATTGGCGGTAAAACTTGGCAGTTCGGATACGAACCATGTCACGGAAGTTGATTGGCGGACGACTGACGGAACGGCCTCCAACGGCGTCGATTTTGTCACCACGGGCGGGACGCTGAGATGGGAAGTCGGCGAGGTGCGGGGAACCAAGACGATTTCGATACCGATTCTTGCGCCTGAATCCGCGTCATGGCAGAGTCGAGGCTTTACGGTCGAGCTCTACCCCAAATCGCATTGCTCGATTCCGGAGTCGATGGCATCCTGTACCGTCACTCTGACGACGAGTTCCACCCGCAATCCGGGTACTGTTGCGTTCGACGATTCGTGGACGACCGCCAAGCCTGTCTATCACGAGGGGGACGTTTTCGAGGCCGACGTGCTGCGGACAGGCGGGTACGAGGGTGCCGTGTCGGCCACAGTCACGCTGTCGATGAGCGGCGCCTCGTACAAGGAGACGTTCGAGTGGGCGCACAACGACCGCGAGGCCAAGAAACTCGCGTGGACGCTTCCAACCACCGTGGGGATGCAGGACGACAAGGCCGGCAGCTTTGAGCTGACGGCTTCGGGCGGTGCGGCGCTCGGTTCGCCGAACAAGGCCCAGTTCGTGCTTCGCGACAACCTTGCGGTCGAATCCTTTGACGAATACAACGCCTCAACCCTTGGCGGAATCGCCAGCGTGCAGGGGAACGCATGGTTCTACGGGCGCGAAAGCGAAGACGCGACGGAGCCCGTCTTGCGCAGCCGCACGCTGACAGCGGCCGGCACCACGCTGTCGCTCGCGTTGACAGGCCCCGCGATACTTTCCCTTTCGGTTGTCCCGAAAGGCGGGGCGACGGCTTCGCTTCGGCTAGGCGACAAAGTGCTTTCCAACGTGTTTTCTGGCAGGCATCTGGTGGCAATTCCGGCTGGACTTCAGACGGTTGCGATTGTCGGAGCACGGGGGACGGAGGCGGATTCCTATCTGGTGGCCGACTGGACGGTGTCGTCGCTCTCTACGCTCAAGTTGAACGCGGCAAGTCCGGCGAATTGTGCGTGGGTTCGCGCGACGGACGACCTTGTCCTTTCCGCAATGCTTGCCGAAGCGGATGCGCTTCCGGATGCGACACCCCTTGATGTTGTAACGTATGCGGGCACGTCGTCTTCTGCGCTAAAGGAAATGCCCTGCGGAAATGGTGCCGTGCTGACGGCGGACGGCTATTCCTATCCGGCCAAGGGCGATGTCGTCGCCCAGGCGGCGCTTGTGGATTTCGTGACGAATGCGGTGGGGGCTCATGCCTGGTGGCGGATGGATGTTTCCTACACCGACGAATACGGAAACATGGCCGAGCGGCAGGGACAGATTGCGGTGCTGAAGCTGTTGCCTGAAGACGCGCCGGATGTCGCCTCGGCAGATGCCCTGCCAGAAGGCTGGAGCGTATCCAATGCATCTGTGCTGTGCGCGCCGGATATGATGGTTGGTTCGGACGCCTCGACAATCGGCGTTCTGCCGGCGGTGAATGTGGGCGAAGGCGATTCTGTGGCGGTGGAAGTGAAGGGGGGCACGCTGCCCGAGGGATTGACGGTGGCTGCCGGGAAGGACGGCATCGTGTTCAACGGTTCTCCTGTCCGTGGCGGTGAAGCGGAAGCGATGCTTCAGCTTGTGGTGACGAAGGCATCGGGAGAGGTTGTGCGTGGCGCCACGTTCGGTGTGGCGTTTGCAACGACGGAGCTGGGCGATCTGGCGGGCGAGTACGCGGGCTACAGAATTGTACGCTCGGCGGAGGGAATCGTGCAGGGCGCGGGCTTTGGCGAGGCGTCGCTGACGGTAGAGCCGACTGGAAGGGCCGTCGGTCGATTCGTCTGGAACGGCGAACTCTATTCGTTCGCGACCAGTTCCTTCGGCGAGTGGCGCAATGGAACGATTGTGTTTTCAGGCCTTGCCGCCGCATCAAGCGCGTTGGAGCGTGCGATCGATGTCCGGATATTTGAGAACTCCGAGGAGCATGATGCCGTAATTGCGGTTGGCGAGGCGGAATACTGGCTCTACAGGAACATTTGGCGGACCTCGGCCGGAAGAAAACGTCTCAAGGAAGTTGCCGGCACGTACACGGCCGCGCTGCCTGTTGCGGCAAGCGATCCTGCCGGGCTCGGCCCGTGCGGCGCGGGTTATCTGCATGCCCATGTGAAGGACAACGGAATCGTGTCGTATTTCGGCATCGACTCGCTCGGGCGACGTTTCATCGGCGCGTCGCCTGCGTATTATGTGTTCGACTGCTGTACGGGATCGGGCAAGCGGTGGTTCTTCTACGTGAACGCCATGCCGAGCGGATGCACAAACAGGCTCTCCCGCCTTTTTGGCCTTGTTGCCGTGGTGCCCGACGAAAAGGATGCATCGGTACGCTACCTCTCTACCGATTCCATACCTCTCAGCCTTGTCAATCTGGAGGCAAACGCCGCCTATCCGCGCTGCTGGACGAATTCGATCAACGTGGTCGGAGGAACGTTTGACATCCCTTCGGGGATGGATACGGAGCGTGCGCAGGCAATGTTCAAGGCCAAAGGATGGCAGGGAACTGTCGGTTCGTACGCAAGGAATACGGGCGAGTTCACGGCCCAGTCTGTACATGGTGAGAACGCGAGTGTCATAACCGTAAGGGGTGTGCATGTGATGCACGCGCCGGGCGGAAAATCTTTCTGGAGCGGGTTGTATCGTTTGCCGGACAAGACCACATTTGGAATCGTTTGGGAGTGACAAGCATGAGAACAACCGGTATGAGATCAAGGGCGGTCATGGGCCTCGCGGTAGTTGCCGCTGCGGTGCTGGCCTATGTCGGTTTCCGGATGTCGGAATCCTCCGGCGGCAAGGACGGGAAGAACGGTTACGTCTCGCAGGGCGGGGCCGCAAGTGGAGACAAGCTTTTGAGAAAGGCGCATGCGCGGGGACGGCGCGAGCAGCGCATCCGTCCGGTCGATGTCAAGAGGCGCCACGGGAACGACGAGCTGAAGGCCGTTGCGGAGGAAGCGCGGCGCGAGCGGCTTGAGAGCCGCGCGGACTCCGAGCTGATCAGCGAGATCGCCGACATGATCCAGCAGGATTTCACGGAGGATGAACGGCGCTATCTGACGACATTGCGCGATGCCCTTAATTCTGAAGACAACAAGCAGATTATCGCCGTTGCGCGGTTGGCCGTCAAGAGTAACAATTCCGAAATCAAGGAAAGGGCGATAAGTGCGCTTGGCTGGGTAGGCGAAGAGGCTTTGCCGGAATTGACGGAGTTCCTGATGGACGACGACGAGGAGATTGTTCAGGCGGCCATCGACAAGTGGGAAGAGGCTATCCGCGAGTGCGAAAACGAGGCGGATGTCATAAACAACACGATGCTGGGCATGATGGCTATAAAGGACGAGGCCGCCTGCGACTATCTTTCCATGAACCTCATAAAGAGCGGCGAGGCCACTCTGGCCGTCGAGGCGATCGTCAATCTTATGGCGTGTGACAACGAGGCTTGCCATCGTCCTGCGAAGGAAGCCTACGAGTGGATTACGGACAAGGAGTGGACTGGAGCGGCTGACGCGAAGGCCTGGATTGCCGCACATCCCGATCTGTAATGGAGGTGATACAAATGAGAAGAAACATAACGTTGAAGAAGGCATTGTCGGGTGCGTTTCTCCTTGTGGTGGCATCGGCGTGGGCCGTACAGTTCACCGCTGCCGTGTCGGCCGATGAGGAGTATTGTGGCGGTTCGATGACGGCCATCTCGCGGGATGTGTCCGCCGGATCGACGGTTTCGCTTACCGCGACGCCGTCCAATGGCTGGGCGTTCTGCGGGTGGTACATGAACGACGAGCCTGCCGCTACCGTCAGTGACTGGCGAAAGGCCTCCAATTCATACAAGGTCGGCAATGACGCCGTGGCGCTTGAGGCTCGCTTCACCCCGATTTCGGTTGATGGAATAAACTTCGGCGACGACATGCTTCCCGCAGAATTGCCGAAGGGCGTTGCGTATGCTGCAAAGATAGAGGTGGAATCGGCGTCCTTCCCAACCGTATCCATGTCCGGTCTGCCGAGCGGACTTTCATTTTCGGCGGATACGCTCACGCTCTCCGGCACGCCTTCCTCCGACAGCTACAGCACTGTGACGGTGACGGCGAAGAACGCAGCCGGCTACGAGTTTTCGCGGATATTCCACATCGGGGTGGGCAACTACACGATTCCGGCCGAGGACGATCTTGCCGCCTACGGCATAGACCTTTCCGAACTTGAGGGACGTCATGTCGGTGAGCGGTTTCAGCCAGGCGATCTCGGTTCGTTCGGCGTAACGGAGACGAATGGCGTTGGCATCACTAGCATTTCGGGCCTGCCGACGGGGCTTACGGTGCAGAAGACGACGGAGGACGATGGAACGGTCTCGTGGAGCGCATACGGGATGCCGACCAAGGCCGGGGCGTACAAGGTTTCCGTAGGCTGTCGTGTAGGCACGCAGACAAAGACGCTCTATCAGACGGTCATAATCGAGGATGTGCCTTCCTGGTATCTTGCGACAGGTTTCTTCGACGAGACGAGCGAGGCTGGCGGCACGATTACGGGCGGTGGCGTGGTAAGGCCGGGCGCTACGGTGTCGCTCAGCGCGACGGCCAAGACGGGATGGGTGTTCGCCGGCTGGTACGACGGCCCCGACGGCGATCCCGTGTGGCATTGCCTTGACGCGGCCGACTACCGCAAGGCGAGCCAGTCAATCGTCGTTTGTGACGACATGGCCACGGAATGGTGTGCGCGGTTCGTGAAAAAGGCGGACGACATGGCGCTATCCTTCGATGGAATACAGGATGGCGACTTTTTCGAGCTTGATCCTGCGGACGAGTGGGGTCTTTCGGTGTATTTCGACGTTGTTTCGGCGTCATTGCCGACGATGACCTATACCGGATTCCCGACCGGATTCAAGGTCAGCGCCTACCGAGAATCGGCTACCGAAGGCTACTGGATAGACTACGACCCCTCAACCGTCACCACGCCTCCGGCGGCAGGAACGTACACCTGTACGCTCAAGGCGGCCAACGTTTCAGGAAGGACCGTGACAAAGACGATCTACTTCAAGGTAGCCAACGTCGAGAGCCAATACGTGAAAGTGGACGAGGATCTGGGAACCTTTGAGCCGAAGGTTGCAATCACTCCCATATCTTTCTCCAATGCCGTCGACTTTGCGGCGGGTGAGACGATATCTTCGGTCTCGGGACTTCCGTCCGGGTTGACGTGGAACAGTTCCACCCGACTCATAACGGGGACACCGACGACGCCGGGCTTCTACACCGTAAAGATCGCGGCTTCGGTGTTTGCGGGTGGTACGTCGAAGACGACGGTGAACGTGACGGCATCGATTACAATTGCGCCGTATCCTTCTGTGACGGTGAACGTCGATTCCTCAGCAGATTCTGCCGGTAACATAGTCACTGGTGCAGGTTCCTACGAGCCCGGCAAGAGCGTTTCGCTTAAGGCGTCGGCGGCCAGCGGATGGGTGTTTGCCGGATGGAGCGGAGTCGAGACGGGCGCAGTTGACTATCGTAATCCTTCCCTCACCATTGTGGCCACCGAGGATGACACTGATGTTGACGCAGAGTTCGTCCGAGTCTCCGAAGACTATCTGGTCCTTGCGGAAGGTTTCATGACGATGCGCTATGCGCGCGGCGTGGCCATCACGACGAACGACGCCGCATCCGTTGTGACGGTGGAGTCCGCATCGTTGCCTACGGTGACGATCAGCGGCCTGCCGTCGGGCCTGTCCTTCAACGCGACGACGTTGCGCATCACCGGTACGCCCTCGACGGCCGGATGGTATTATGTGACTGTTTCGGCCAAAAATGCCGGTGGCTACTCGTTCTCGGGCGTCTATCCTGTTGTGGTGCTGAATGCCGACGGTTCGGAGCCGGCAAGGGCAGCCGAGACGAACACGGCGGGCATCGACCTTTCAAAACTCGACTCGCTGCTGACCGGTCATTGCTATGCCGCTGGGGAACTGGATGTTGCAACAACTGGCAGCGTCAAGAGCGTCACGTTCTCCGGACTGCCGACAGGGCTGACCGGCGTCCTTCATACCGAAGCCAATGGAAGTCAGAAGCTTCGTTTTTCGGGCACGATTACCAAGACTGGCAAATACACGGTCGCGGTGAACGTGACCTACACGAACGGAAAGACCGCCTCGGCCCAGCATGTTGTGTGCGTGGGTGATGCCGGCAGCGCCTATCTTGAAGTGGTAAGCTCCGATGAGCGGCGCGGTACCGTTACTGGCTCCGGTGTGTATGCCGCCGGTGCGACAGTCTCGTTTTCCGCCACCGCCGCGACAGGATACTACTTTGCGGGATGGTATCTTGACGAAGCATGCAGCGATGGCATGGAGTTCACGGATCTCGCCAGCTATGATGGCCTTGACTACCGTACGGCGTCGGCGAAGCTCGTCATGCGCCCCGAGCAGACGACTCCCGAGGTCGTGTATGCGCGGTTCGTCAACGCGGCGGAGGACGCCGAGATTTCGATGACGCCAGACAAGACGGCCTGGACCGTTGCGACGGAGGCAGAGACTGATTTCGTGGCGCTCAACGTCGCAAGCCCGACCCTCCCGACCGTCACCTGCACGGGACTCCCTGCCGGCATAGAATACTCCGCCGCCGGACAGAGGCTTGTGTACACTTACGCCACCGGCCACTCCAAGCTTGTGCCGGGCGTCTATACGGTGACGGCCAAGGCCGTCAACCTCTCGCGGAACTCGTTCGAGAGCCAGGTCACGGTCACGGTGCCGAACATCCGTACGGCCGGCTACCTCGACGATCTGCAGGACAGTTACACCAATTTCATTCCGGGCGTCTCCGTGGCGATCACGAATGCGGCCTACATCGGCTCTACCTTGACCGGCCTGCCGCCGGGCCTTTCCTTCAACGGCACGACCGGCGTCATATCCGGTGCGCCGTCGTCAGCGTCCACAAACGCGACGACGTACACCGTGTGGTTCAAGAACGGGACGGACAAGGTTGCGACCACGTTCGTCACCGTGCAGCGCTGCCCGGTGCTTTCGATCGTGGCAGATGTCGAAGGTCCGGGCGAAGAGGACGAAGATGGCGAGATGGATCTTTCTCCGTTCAAGACAACCGGCGCCGGAGCGCTCTACAAGGCGAACCAGTCCGTGACGCTCGGCGCGACAGCGCCGACCGACTACGTGTTCGCCGGATGGTTCGGGCCGGACGGCAAACCGCTGACCGGCTATGCGAAGGACTACCGCCAGCCGTCGTTCACGTACCTGATGCCGGCCGAAGACACCGAGCTTACGGCGCAGTTCGTCCATAAGTCAAAGGACTATCTCGAATTCAACGAAGCGTACGACTATCTCCAGTTCAACGTAAACGAGCCGCTCACCGCCGAAACCGATGCGTTTGCGGTGCAGGACCTCATAGTGTCCAGATCCCTGCCGACGGTTACCCTCTCCGGTTCGGTTCCGGGACTTACTTTCAATTCGCAGACGCTTGCGTTCACCGGCACGCCCACGACCCCGGGGCTCTACGAGATCGGCGTTACGGCAAAGAACGCTTCGGGCTATTCGTATTCTGGATTCATCACCGTCCGCGTGGACGACTTCGTGGACGAGACGCATGCGCTGGTGATTGAGGTGCCGGAGGGTGGATGCTTTGAAGCCCAGGTTGGCGTACCCGTAACTGCGCAGGACGGTTTCTATCTCCCGGCCAATCCAGCCTCGGTGACGGGGCTTCCATCGGGACTTTCCCGCGACGCGACTACCGGCCTTGTCACAGGCACGCCAACGGCGGCCGGCAACTTTACTGTTGTTGCGACCCAGACCATCGGCGGCAAGAGCGTGAAGGCGTCCGCACTGTTTGTCGTCGCGCCGAAGGACGAGCTCGGCGAATATTGCGACTTGGGCATTTTTGGCAATATGTACGTCGGCATGACGATTGACGGCGATTGGCGTACTATTGCCTGGAACGAAGGAGCCAGTTCGTCGCAGCAGGGTGTCACGAGCATCTCCGGGTTGCCGACAGGGCTAACGGCCACCACGGTGAAGACCACTGACGACTATGGGAACGTTACGACCGCGTACGTACTTTCCGGCATGCCGACGAAAGCCGGAAAATACACGGTTACCCTTACCGGACGCATCGGCACGGCGACGGCAACTACGGTCGCCTACGTCTATGTGCAGGACGTGGAATCGCGCTGGATCACCGTAGGCGTGACGGATGCGGGCGACGGACTTCAGCAGTCGGTGACGGGCGGTGGCGTGATGGTTGCGGGCGGCACAATGACGATCAACGCCACCGCGAAGTCCGGATGCGTGTTCGCCGGGTGGTACGAAGACTCCGGCGCGGCAAAAGAGGCCTTCCATGTTTCAGGCAAGTACGACTACCGCACGGCGTCGCAGTCCATGACCGTTTGCGACGACATGAGTCCGACATGGTATGCTCATTTCGTCGAGAAGGGAGAGGATCGCTTGGATGTCGAGGTGGGGGAGACGTGGAATATCGACACGGCTTCGATGTCTGAAAGCGTGTTCTGGGTAATCGTCGATTCCGTGTCGCTCCCGACGCTTTCCTTCTCCGGCCTGCCGAGCGGCGTCACGAAGGACTCCGCGAGCGTCGACGGCGCCTTCGCGCTGCGCTACGATCCGGCTACCGTGACGTCCGTTCCGCAGCCGAACACGTACAAGGCGTCAGTTTCAGCCCGCAACCTCTCCGTCTCGACGGCCGTGACGAAGAACTTCAATATCGTGATCGCGCCCTATCCGCAGTTGACCGTGACGCCCGAACCCGCCGAAGGCGGCACGGCCACGGGAACAGGCGGATATGCCGTTGGCAAGACGGTTTCCCTCTCCGCGACTGCGAAGACCGGCTACGTGTTTGCGGGATGGTACAAGGACGGCAAGCCCTACTCTACGGCTTCCGCCGACTACCGTACGACGCCGCTTTCGTACACTACCGGGCGTACAGACACGGAGATTGTCGCGAAATTCGTGACGAAGGAGGACGATGCCTCCATCGACATATCATGCGAACCGGATGCGGATGGCTACGAGCCTGGCGTGGCCGTAAAGTCCATTCCGGTGGTCGTGACTTCGCACTCCAAGCCTACTGTAAGCGCAACGGGTCTTCCGGCCGGGATGACTTTCAACGCCAACACGCTTTCCGTCACCGGCACGCCGACCACTCCGGGCCTGTACACCGTGGTCTTTTCGGCCAGGAACCTGTCCGTCTCCACGTCCGTCACGAAGGAGGTCCAGATAAAGGTCAACAACTTCCGTAGCGGTCTGCTGCCGGAGCTCGGCGACCTCTACGATTCGTTCATTCCCGGAGTCCCCGTGGCGTGGACGAACGCCGACTTCGTGGGTTGGTCGGTGTCCGGCCTGCCTTCGGGCCTTTCGTTCAACAGTACCCTTGGCGTGATATCTGGCACGCCGTCTGCGACACCCACTTCCCCCACAAGTTCCACGGTGTGGTTCAAGAAGGGAACGGAGACGGCCACGACGGTGTTCACGGTGCAGGCCTGCCCGGTGCTGACGCTTACGATTGAGGCATACGGTGCGGACGGCGAGCCGTTGGCGGACGTGTCGACGTTCAGAGCGACAGGTGCCGGCGCCACCTACAAGGCGAACCAGTCGGTGTCGCTCGGCGCGACGGCGCCGACCGACTACGTGTTTGCGGGATGGTACGATGCGGGCGGTTACGAAAAGGGCTTTGCGCTCGAGGGCTACGCGAAGGACTATCGCCAGGCGTCGTTCACGTACATCATGCCGGCGGAGAACACGACGCTGACCGCCGTATTTGTGCACAAGGCGATCGACGCCATGACGCTCAATCCGGCATGGTCGGAAGTTGAAGCGCCTGCCGGCAAGGCGTTGACGGCGGATTCGCCTCTTGCTGTGGTTCTGAAGAAGCTTTTTTCTTCCCGTTCGCTGCCTACGTTCACGGTGTCCGGCACAATGTCCGGCGTGTCGTTCGACTCCCAGACGCTCCTGTACAAGGGCACGCCTACGACGCCTGGTTCCTACGAGCTGACCGTCACCGCGAAGAACCTTTCCGGCTACACCATGACCTGGTTCGTGAACGTGTGCGTGGGCAACGGCGGTACCGCTCCGGCCGCGCTGAAGGACGGCTTGGGCGACTATGTCAATGCGGCGGCGTTCGACGGGATGCTTGTCGGCGACGTGGTCTCTGCGGACGAGTTCCTGATCGGTCGGTCCGTCGGCACGGGTACGGCCCAGCAGGGTGTGACGAGCGTGAGCGGTCTGCCTTCGGGCCTGACGCTCAAGACG
>JAEEGL016821181.1_pt1 | contig 26286 bp, 16 predicted proteins | sample 9134231 | NCBI WGS metagenome assembly JAEEGL01 (sample SAMN16246548, study PRJNA631951) | gut metagenome | biome: gut microbiome; feature: rumen; material: fiber-attached | host: Bos | place: Iran: Karaj | collected 2018-10
CTTTCCGAGGGGACTGCGTACCCCCGGCTACTGAGAGGCGACCCCTTCAGGGTCGATGTCACTTGCATCTGTCTTTCCGAGGGTACTGCGTACCCCCGGCTACTGAGAGGCGACCCTTTCAGGGTCGATGTCTCTCGCATCTGTCTTTCCGAGGGTACTCCGTACCCCCGGCTACTGAAAGGAGACCCCTTCAGGGTCTTTCCAACCGCTCGAAATATTATATACCTTACGCGTTAAATAACATTAAATAACCTTGTAGGAATAACAAGAAATTAGTATCTTTGTATCGTGTTTCAAAGGTCATTCCGGAGGGCTGTATGAGGCACAACGAGAGAAATTAACCCTAATAATTTACCATCTTAAAACACATTACCACCATGCTGTACATCAACCTTTACAAGAACAAGAACCAGAACTCCGCTCAGTTCGGACGCGTCTATGGTCGCGTGAAGAACGCCGACCCCATCGGAGTGGCAGAGTTGGCCAAGCACATGAGCGACCACAACACTCCCTACTCCCAGGGCGTCATCAAGGGTATTCTCACCGACATGGTCGCTTGCATCAAGGAGCTCATCCTCCTCGGTCAGCCCGTGAAGCTGGGCGACCTCGGCATCTTCTCTGCTCAGGTGACCAGCGGCTCCAGCGCCGACGCAGCTCACTTCGAGATTGGCAAGCACATCAAGAACGTCCGTCTGCTCTGCAAGGCCACTGGCGAGATTCGTCAGGCCAAGCTGACCGCCGAAGGCATCTTGGGCTTCACCGACCTGGCTCAGAAGATTATCAACGGCGAGGCCGTGCTGAGCAACGAGAAGGGTAAGTACCTCGCTGGTGGGGAATAACCCCCCTCTAATCCCCCCGAAGGGGGGAGGAAGGACCCCCCCTCTTGTCCCCCCGAAGGGGGGAGGAAGACCCCCCTCTTGTCCCCCCGAAGGGGGGAGGAAGACCCCCCTCTTGTCCCCCCGAAGGGGGGAGGAATCCAGCAGCAAAGCTAATCATACCTCTCAATTCTCAGTTCTCAATTCTCAGTTATAAAAAAGTTTACTATGAAACTCTTCGACAAGCTGGGCGAGAAGGTCTGGAACCTCACCAAGAAGAAGGCCGTAGAGGTCTTAGTCGCGATGCTGACCGCCGCCATCACTGCACTCACCACCACTAGTTGTTTGGGTCACGGCCCCATCAGCTTTTGAAAATGAGAAATTAAGACAATGTGAAAATGAGAAATTCCCTGTCGAAAGCGCGTCCGGCAGGGAATTTCTCATTTTCTCATTTTCTCATTTTCTAAATTTTTTGCACACTCCTGCGGAAAGTGTGCAAAATATACCTAGGGTGTATTTTTAGGTGTCAAATCTCTCAAAACCCCAGTGTTTTCGGCTGCTGCCGCAAACGCCGCAAACGCCGCAAAACATAATGGGGGTTTTTTGCTGTTGGCATTCGCTGTTAATTATTGGCAACAACATAGCAGTTGACCTGAATTTACTTTTCCGGCTACCGCCGGCGAATTCCTGGGTCAGCTGCTATATCATTGCCTAATTATTTCGAGGAGTGCCTAATCATGGCTTAATGATGATGTCAATGCCCGTGGGAATGATGATGCTTGTGTCTGCGAAGCAGGAGCAGGGCTGTGACGGCCAGCAGAAGGAGGACCAGGAGGAGACAGGGCAGGGGGCTGTGGAGGAGTCGGCCGCCGTCGGGCGATGCCTCCCGGCTGTTGTGCTTCACCAGCATCTCGGGCAATGGCGTCTCTTTCACATTGGCTAGCTGCTCGTTGTAGCGCCGGGCAGCCGCCTCTGGCAGGTTGCCTGCGACGAACTGCTGCAGCTTGGGGTTGTTGCACACGAAATCGGTGCAGGCAGGCCCGAAGTCGCGGGTGATGTCGGTATGCAGCTTCAGGGTGGTCTGCAGCTGCTGGGGAGTGGGCTTCCAGTAGCCCTTGCGGGCGCTCTCCAGCATCACGGCTGTCATGGCCTGCAGGGCGGCGGGATTCTTCTGCCGGAAAAACTCGTGGATGCCCAGCTGGGCGGTGTCGGCCATGTAGAGGCCGTAGAGCTGGTCGTAGAGCCTGGGGTCGAGGGAGGAGGGCCGTGTGACGTTCCATCCGAAGACGTTTCGGAAGGTCTCGCCGAACATCTGTGCCGTGCCCTCGTCGCCCTTCATGCGTTCGCGGATGAACTGCGGGTTCAGCAAGGAGGTGCGGGCCTCTACGTCGATGGCCTCGCGCATGCCCTGCAGACGGCGCCGACGGGGGTTGCGGTAGTCGGCCATCACGGCGTCGGGCTCCTTTCCCGAGAGGGTCTTCACGACCAGCGACATTCCTCCGGAGAACTCATAGACATGGTCGAGCGACAGCGGCCCCCAGGTGTTGCTCTGGCGGGGCTGCACGCTGATGCTGGTGTGCTGCAGGGCGGCGGTGAAGAGGTCTCGTCGGCAGGCTCCCCAGTGGTCGTCGTCGCCGTAGGCGGCACACATGTTGTTCAGATAGCCGTCCACCAGCTCGCTGGTGTCATCCCAGCTGCCGCTACGCTCTATGTAGTTCATCATGCCGGTGCTGTAGCCGTTGTTGGAAGGGCCGAAGACGCGCAGCACCGACAGCTGGCGGGCCCGCTCGGCATCGGTGCCCTGGGCTGAAAGCTCCTGCTGTATCGTCTGTGTGCCCTGCCGCACATAGTTTATATATAGCGGGGTGTCGTCGTCGGCTTCGGAGGCCATGCGTACAGCCTCGGTGATGAGTTTCAGCCGCGAGTCGGCAATGTCGCGAAGCTGACCGCTGACCTGCACCACGATGTCCACACGCGGACGGCCCAGCTCGGCGGCGGGGACGAGGCGCAGCGAGCCGATGCGCCCCTGGCTGTCGCGCACGGGCTCCACACCCAGCATCCACAGCGCCTGGGCGATGGTGGCTCCGCCGGTGGCTATGAACTCGCCCGCCCAGAAGGTGTAGCTCACCTTCTCCGGGTAGTTGCCGTCGTGCTCCTGACGGTAGCGGGCCAGCGTCTCTTCTGCCAGCCGCTTGCCGTCTTCCCAGGCCTGCTCGTCGGGGGTGTTGTCGGGATTGATGCTGTACATGTTGCGGCCTGTGGGCAAGACGTTGTCGTTCAGCACGGGGTCGCCGCCGGGAGCGGGGGCGATGGAGCCTCCGTTGAGGGCGCGGAGCATGTTGTCCATCTCGGCACGGGTAGAGGCCAGCAGCCGCTCGCGTATGCGGGGCCACGCGGCAGGGTCGTTGCTGATGGCACGGGCTGTCTGCTCAAGCTGTTCTGCGGTGTAGGGCTGCCCCAGCGTGTAGTAGGCGCCCTGCATCTTCTCGCTCATCAGCTCCTCCAGGTGGTCGTCGATGCGCTCCAGCTCCTCTTCGGTGAACGGCCTGTCGGCCGTGCTGTCGAAGCCAAGGGCAAGGTGGAGCCCCTCGCCGATGAGCTCAGCATGGAGGGCCGAGCGTTGAGCGCTGCTGGGATTGGAAAGGGCTTTGTGCACCAGATTGTGCAGCTTCTCGTATTTCTTGTGCATGCCGCTCTCGGCGTAGGGCGGCGTGAGATAGGTGACGAGGGCGGCTGCCGAGCGGCGCTTGGCGATGACGGCCTCGCCGATGTTGGCCGTGGTGTAGTAGTAGAAGTGGGGTGTGGGGCCGACGAGCTGCTGGCTCCAGTCCTGGCGGCGCATGCCAGCATCGCGGCCCGGCGTAAACTCCAGGTTGCCGTGGGTGCCGAAATGGATGAGGGCATCGGCATGGAAGCCTCGCTGCACGTAGAGGTAGGGAGCCAGATAGCTGTGAGGAGGAGCCACGTCGACGCCATGCTCCACGCGGAAGTCGTCGTCGCCCAGGGCAGGGCGCGGCTGGGGGAAGAGCAGCACGTTGCCATAGCGCAGGCAGGCCACGGCCAGACTGTCGCCACGGGCCAGGAGCGTGCCGGGGAAGGGGCCATAGCGGCTCACCACCTCGGCATATTTCTCAGGCGCCAGCACCTCGCCAGCCCATGTCTCATACTGCTCCCGGCTGAGCCACACGGGGTGGCCCTCGTCCATGTACCGCCGCTGCGCCCCCTCGGCGTAGGTGCCCAGCACCTGGCCTTTACGCCGCACCTGACGGGTGAACTCGTCGAGGGTGGCAGGCAGGCCGCTCACGTCGTAGCCCTCTTGGCGCAGCCGCTTCAGGAAGTTGTAAATCGAGGGGATGACCTCCATGCCGCTGGCCAGCAGGGCATCCTTGCCGGGACGCTTGAAATAGCCGATGGCAATGCGCTTCTGGCTGTTGGGCTTCTGGCGTAGCGCCATATAGCGGCTGACATATTCGCAGAACAGCTGGCAGCGCTCCACCTCGGCAGTGCGCATGAGGTAGCCCTGCGCATTGGCGTTCTGAGTGCCGATGCAGAAGGGAGCCAGGGCACCGTCGATTTCGGGGATGACGATGCGGGCATTTTTCGAGCCTGCCGACATGGGCAGGGAGTCGGTCATCCACTCCTGGTGGGTGGCAGAGAGGGGGAAGGGAGAGAAGGCGGGGATGTTGTGCTGGTTCAACCAACCTACAAGTGTGTCGTTGCCAATGCGCCCCATGGCCATGAAAACGATGGCGTCGGGCATCAGCTCATGGAGCATGCGCTCGCGCTCACGGCCGGTGGCTGTCAGCGGGTAGACGTTGAACCCCTTCTCGGTGAGCATGGTGATGAGCGTGTCCACATGCTCGCGGTTGCCTTCCATGGGGAAGGTGATGCCGGAGATGAGGGCGAGGGTAAGCCCGTTTATCCCCTTAGGGGAGGTTTGCTGAGGTTCGTGAAAGAGTCCCTGTTCACGCAGATAGCGGGTCAGCAGGTCGGCCGTCTTGAAGTATTGTCCGTACTGGCGGTGGTAGTACATGTTGGTGACCACGGGCATAGGGTGGTTGTAATCCTGGTCGCCCCAGCGCTGGGGAGTGGCCAGATGACGCAGATAGCGCAGTCCGTTGCGCAGGTTCTGGCGCGTCTCGTTGTCGAAGTAGTCCTGTAGCATCTGCACCTGCTGGGGCGTGAGGTTGTGGTTCTCTACGAAGTCGCTTGAGCGCAGCGTCTTCGTGTAGACGGGCACACCCTGTGCCGCCACGCGCTTCACCTCCGCCGTCTGCTCGTCGGTGAGGAAGATGCGGCGGGCATAGATGATGACGGCGTCATAGTCTTTGAGCGAGGCCATCTTCTCAGCCTCCACACAGTCTACGACGATGTGGCGCGAGTCGTTCGACAGCACGATGTCGGCCTGCTGCGACTCCAGGGCGTTCACCACCAGTATGCGTGTAGGCCGCAGCCACTGGCCGTAAGCCATGTAGCCGCACACCGCCAGCACCACCGCCAGCACCACCGCCATGATGGGATAATACTTCTTCACTTCTTGTTATTCAAGCTTTTTTTCTTCCTGTATCTTCCCGATGTACAGGTTCTGTATGCCAGGCACTTCGCCCAGTCCCTCTACGACCACATTGACCTTGAACCCCGCTTGCTCCAGCGCTTCTTTCCACTCCACGGCGATGTCGTTGGTGGCATGGTCGCCAGCCACAAAGAGCAGGGGCACCAGCGTGACGCTCTTGGCATGCTGGGCTTTCAGCTGGGCGGTGACTGTCCGTAGGGTGGGGTAGCCCTCGATGGTGGAGACGTGGTAGTTGGGATGGCCGTTGGCATGGAGCATGTAGTCCAGCTGGGAGTAGAGGGCTGTGGCGGGGCCTCGGGTGCCGTGGCCCACGAAGACGACATGCTGGTCTACCCCCTTTCCCTTCTTGGAGGTGGCGATGGGATGGCGGTCGACTAGGACGTTGCACACCCGCTGGCAGTCGGCCGTGGTGTAGAGCAGGGGCGTGCCCACGACGATGGTGTCGAAGAAGGGGCGTAGCTGGTCAATCTCGCGGCGCAGCTGTTCCATCTCCCGTCCGTCGATGATGAAGGTAGGCTGCACCGTGACGCGGCGGTAGCCATCGGCACGAAGGCGCAGCAGGGCGTCGGTGGGTGTGTCTTTACGGATGCCCTTCTCGGCGAGCCGCTTCATCACCGTGCGCGAGGCGTAGGCCTCGGCAACCTTCATCTGCGGGAATGCCAGGCGTGCCTTGTCGTTGATGACATCGATAGTCTTCTGGCGCGAATCGTCGAAGGTGGTGCCGAAGTGCACCATCAGCAAGGCCTGTCTCTCCCCGTCCTTCTGTGAAGACTGGGGAGAAGAAACCTGCTGTGCCCCACCAGGGAGGCACAGCAGCATAGCCAGTAACACAAACAAATGCTTCATAGGGATATGTCTAATCTTCTACCAGGCGGATTTGCTCGAAGTAGTAGCCCTCGGCCACTTTCAGACCCTCGCTGACGGTGCCCTTTGCTACGTCGTAGATGTAGATCTGGGGCTGGGCGGTCTCGGTGTTCACACCGAAGTACACCTTATTGTCGCTGGGGTCGAAGGTCGAGCGCTGTGAGAAGCGTCCGCTGCTATAGGGGATTTCAGCACCGTTGAAGCTCATGCGGGTGCGGGTGCCGGCATTCAGGTCGACCACGCTGTAGTAGTGGGCATAGCTGTCGATGGCAGTTCCGAGGGTTTCGTCGTCGTGACGGGAATAGCAGAACACCTTGCCGTTGCCCAGGTACTGGGTGGTGAGCAGCTTGCCGTCGCTGTTGGGGAAGCCGTTGTAGTTGGCGTCGATGTTATACTCGCCTTTCTTGATGCGGAGCAGCTTGCCCTCCTCACCGATGGCGGTGTCGCTGAAAGCGGCGATGTAAAGGTTGCCCTGCTCGTCGAAGAAGGTGGTCTGCTGCAGTAACTCGCCGTATGCCGAACCGGCTATCTCGGCAACGAAGGGACAGAGGTTGTCCTGCTCCACGGCCATGGTCTGAGCGTTGATGACAGCTACGTGGAAGTTATCCTCCTTGGTGGCCTTGCGGCCTGAGCCTTTCTTGTTGTAGTAGAAATAGAACAGCTTACCGTCGTTCTCGCGGTAGGCCAGGATGCCGCTGGTGGTGAAGGTCTCCCAGCCATCAGCCACGCTGATGTTGAGCGTACCTTCGCTGATGATGGTCATGTTGTCGGTGTTGAGCTTTGTCCAGACGATGGCATCCTTGTCGCCGTTGGCAGCCATGATGAGCAGGGTGTTGTCGTTAATCCAGGCGTGGCAGTACTGGCGGGTGCTGTAGGTGTTCTCCATGAAGGGCTGGGCCTGCACCACCTGCATCTTGTTGTCCTTGAACTGCAGCTTCACGAAGCGGTCGGCCGAGACGGGTACCTGATAGTAGTACTTGCCGCGAAGGATGGTCTCCATGGAGTAGTCGGCGTTGATCTCAGCGCCCACATTCTTGAAGTCCACCATAGCCCCAGCGTCGAGTTTGTCGCGGGTCTGCATGATGGTGGTGACGTCGCGGCCCATGCCACCCTGCTTGCCCACGGTGACGGTGAGGTCGAAGTGGTGGGGGGCATAAACGATGGGAGTGCCTGTCTTCACGAAAGTCACGTCCTGTACTTCGTCGGCGTTCAGCTCGATGGTGCTGCCGTCGGCCTTGGTAATCTTCATCACATACTGCGTCTGGGCATTCACTCCAAGACACAGCATCAGGATAGCAACAAGGGTAAGTAAATTTTGTTTCATAGTTGTATGCTTGTAATGTTTTAATTATTATGTTTTTCTGATTCTCTGATTATCTATCTGTTCATTACCTTAATACTTGTCGTTGAGGTCTTCACGATGAACAGCCCCTGGCCTAATACCGACAGGTCGACATCGGCAAAGCCACGGTCATCGGCACGCTGCTGGGCCACCTGACGGCCGTTGACCGTGTAGACACGCACGACATCGCCCTTCTTCGCATTGGTGATGTAGACATGGCCCTGCTCGATGCGTGACTCCTCTCCTACGACATCCTGCAAGGCGGAGGGGACACTCTCTGAGAAACTGTACTTGGCTACTTCGCCGAGCGGAGCCAAAACCTTGACATCGCTGCCCACAGTGACCTTCAGCTCACCACCCTTGCAGGTGACGACCGGCAAGTCTTCCAAGGCAACAAATGTCTGAGTCCCGTTTGCCAGGTCGAGCACCAAGTACTGCACGTTCCCGGCTTTCATGCCGGTGGTCATCATCACCGCCAGCATCATGAGAAAGAATTTCAGTGTTTTCATTTGTTTTGTTGTTTAAAGTTGATGTATTTTTTTTCTATTTTTCTAATAGCATTCTGAATTTGGCAAACAGCGTGCGTCCGGGCTTCTGCAGCTTGTAGTTGTCGTAGACGGTGTGGTCGAACAGATTCTCACAGTTCACCGACAGGCTGTAGCGGTTCTTGTTCCAGCTGTAGGTAATCTGGGCGCCGAAGATGTTCTTCTCGGGGATGCGGGCCTTGGTGTCGAGGGCACCATAGCCCTCCCATGAGAGATAGAACCAGTGCACCCATTGGTAGTCCATGCCGAGGTAGAGGTGAGAGGTGAGCGGCAATAGGCGGGACACAAGGCTGCCCAGGTCGTAGCGCACTTCGGCCGAGGCATAGAACCAGGGGCGGTTGGGCACGTGGTTGTTGTAGGTCACCGACTCTTTACCGTCGCTCTTAAAACGCTGGCGGTCGCGGGCATCCTGCCAGGTCACGTTCCCCGTCACCTGTAGTCGCTGCAGCCAGTCGTAGCGCAGCTCACCCTCCACACCCTTGATGTGGACGGCGGGCACGTTGACATATTGCATCATACCCTCCTTCTCCGACACCTGCGGCTGGATGTAGTTGTCCACCCGGCGCAGGAATCCGTTCACCTCGTAGGACAAGGTGTGGACGCTGTTCTTCAGCGTGCCGAAGAGCCCGGCATTGTAGTTGTTGCTCTTCTCCGGCTCAAGGGCCACGTTGGCATAGATGGTGGTGCCGTTGCCCAGCAGCTCGCGTGACAGAGGCAGTCGGACACTGCGCTCGTAGCTCACCTTCACCGCCAGCGGCTCCATCAACAGAAAACGGATGCCTGCGCCGCAGCCCCAGTAGTTGTTCGTAGAGGAGCCCTGCACCTCGCGGGAGCCGGTCACGGTGGGTATGTCCGTCTGCATGATGCGCAGATGGTTGATGTAGTCTTTTGCAAAGAACGTATTGTTCAGCCTTCCTTCAAAGAACGACTGGTTGTACGACAGGCCAATGATGTGCTTGGTCAGCACGTCGTTGGCAGGCTCAAAGCTCTTGTCTCTGTCGTCCCAGCGGTCGTTGCCCGTCCGGTTCAGCGCATAGCTCAGGTTCAGCAGGTGCGCATCGCTGAAGCGGTAGCGCAGGTCAGCCCGTCCTACGGTAAGTGGACGCTTGTAATGGCGCAGCATCCGTGCACGGCCATTGATCTCGTTGCGCGAGCTCTTGATGAATCCGCCGTCCCAGTTGTATTTGCGGTAGGTGGTGTCAACGGTCTGCGAGTGATCCCAGGTGTGAGATAACGACAGGTTCGCGTCGAGATTTTTCAAGAGGAAGTGGTGCTTCTGGTAATTCACCGCGACGCTCCAGGCTTTCGTATGCCTTTCTGCCTCGCCTACTACCTTCGTCTGTATCTGTCCTGTCTGAATCTCTTTGTCCACCTTGTTATACGACGCGCTGACGAAACACTCGTCAGCCCACCACTTGTCGGTAAAACCCACCTCCAGCTGGCCTATGGCCGAGAAATAGTTGTCGTGGAAGCGGCGGCGGTTCACGGCTTTATACTCGCGGCTGTCCTCGTCCCACACTTCCACGCCCTTCATCATGTAGTCGTTCTTTGAGTAGCTGATACTCATGGTGGGGCGTATGGTCAGTCCGTTGCTGAACACATACTGCCCGTTCAGGTCACCCTTGTGCGTATGGTAGGAGCCTGTGCCGTAGCTCACGTCAAGATAGCTCTTGCGGCGGCGGTTGGTCACAATGTTCACCGCTCCGCCCAGCGCATCGCTGCTCAGCCAGGTAGGCACCACGCCCTTGTAAATCTCGATGTGGTCTATCAGGTTGACGGGCAGATTGCCGAGTGTCACGCTAGAGCCTTTCGTGTCGAGGGGCAAGCCGTCGATGAAGTAGCGCACGGAGTTGCCCGACATGCCGTTGATGCTCAGGTCGAAGTCACTGCCCACGCCGCCCTCTTCGCGTACCTTCACGCCAGCCGTGCGGTCGATGATGTTGTTGAGGTTAGAGAGCGAGGCTGCCAGCGAGTGGACGTCGATGGCATTCACCGTCAGCGCTCCCTCGCGTAGCCGCTGTGCCCGCGACTTGCCAGTCACGGTGACATTCTCCAGCAGCACCGAGTCTTTCATCTGCGGGTTCTTCTTACCACCTGCGGGGGACTGCGCATAGACGCTAAGGCCGCCAGTCAGCCAGTAGCCCCAAAAGAATACCCATAAAAACCATTTCTCTCTCATCTCACGGAATCTTACGCTTCCAGGACCCTGTTTCCCCGGAGTCCTTTTTTCGTTCATGGCAAGTTTGGCCTTTTGCCGAACCTTGCCCCTTATGGCAGATTTGGCTCTTTGCCGAACCTTGCCCTGCGCTCGGCATAGCCCAAGCAAGCTTGGACTCTGCCCTCGCTTATGGCAGGTTTCCTGGCTCTCTCCAAAAAGTCCGCCTTCCCGAATGTATCAGTGGCTCTATTGGACTTCTCATAATGGAGATGACAGTAGCGGGCACTGCTCAGGACTCTCACCTGATTCCCTCTCTGCATGGAGCTGCGGCTCCAGGCATCACCATTTTCGGGTGCAAAGTTACACTTTTTCCCCGACAACACAAAACTTCTTGCCATTTGTTTTTGCGTTTCGAATAAAAAATACTAATTTTGCAGCATTCTTTTCGAACTAACAAAAAAGATTACTAACAAATGATGAAGCAAATCACTTTTCTGAAAATCAATCCTGCCGATTCTGTCGTCGTCTGTCTCACAGACAAGAAGAAGGGCGAAATCATCCACGTTGACAATACGGACATTGTGCTCCTTCAGGACACACCGGCGGGTCACAAAGTGCTCATCCGCGATGTGCGCGAGGGCGAGGACATCATCAAGTATGGCTATCCCATTGGCCATGCCCTCCACGACATGAAGGCTGGCGACTGGGTGAACGAGAACAACTTGAAGACAAACTTGAAGGGTACTTTGGAATATTCATATTCTCCAGTGAACGAAACACTTAGTATTAAGAAGGAGAACCGTACCTTTAAGGGATACCGGCGTAAGAACGGTGATGTGGGCGTGCGCAACGAGCTGTGGATTGTGCCCACCGTAGGCTGTGTAAACGGCATTGCCGAGAAATTGGCCGAAAGAATGAGGAATGAGCAGTCAGGAAAGAGCCATGAGCTAATACCTGTTTATGCCTGGCACCATAATTACGGCTGTTCCCAGCTGAGCGGCGACCATGAGAACACCCGCAAGGTGCTGCGCGACATCGTGCTCCATCCCAATGCCGGAGGCGTGCTGGTGCTGGGCCTGGGTTGCGAGAACAATCAGCCGGACGACTTCATGCAGCTGCTGGGCGACTACGACCAGGAGCGCATCCGTCTGCTGGTGACGCAGAAGGTGGATGGCGACGAGGTAGAGGCTGGCATGCAGATCTTGCGCGAGCTATATAATATATGTAAGGACGACCGGCGCGAGGATGTGCCTGTCAGCGAGCTGCGCGTGGGGCTGAAGTGCGGCGGCAGCGACGGCTTCAGCGGCATCACTGCCAACCCGCTGGTGGGTGAGTTCAGCGACTGGCTCGTCGCCCAGGGTGGCACTAGTGTGCTGACCGAGGTGCCCGAGATGTTCGGTGCCGAGACCATCCTGATGAACCGCTGCGAGACGCAAGAGCTGTTCCAGCAGACCGTCTCGATGATTAATAACTTCAAGGAGTATTTCCTTTCACATGGAGAGCCAGTGGGCGAGAACCCCTCGCCGGGCAACAAGGCTGGCGGCATCTCCACGCTTGAGGACAAGGCGCTGGGCTGTACTCAGAAATGCGGAAGGGCACCCGTCAGCGGCGTCATGGAATATGGCGACCGCCTGCAGGCTCGTGGGCTGAACCTGCTCTCGGCTCCCGGCAACGACCTTGTGGCGGCTACTGCCCTTGCCTCCTGTGGCTGCCATCTGGTGCTGTTCACCACAGGTCGCGGCACGCCATTCGGCACCTTCGTCCCCACGATGAAGATTGCCACCAACCCCACGCTGGCGCAGCGTAAGCCGCAGTGGGTGGACTTCTCTGCCGGACAGCTCGTCGAAGGCCGCACCATGCAGGAGCTCCTTCCGGAGTTCATCGACAAGGTGCTCGGCGTGGCCAGTGGCGAGAAATCCCGCAACGAGGAGAATGGCTACCGTGAAATCAGCATCTTCAAGAATGGCGTGACGCTTTAGCTTGCGGCGGACTGCGGCGGGCAGCACCAAGCCAAATCAGCCTTTTACGATACTTTTGCGGGGTTGCACATAAAACTATGCAACCCCGCACTGATGATACTCAAATGGCTGGATTTCAGGAAATTGTTTGGTGTACACTTTGGCGTAAACCCTGCACTAAACGTAGCATAACCCTGCATCTCAATCGGACAGGTAGCTGTTGCTTTGATTAGAGTCATACTTCCAAAACGGCGTTCGTATTTCTTCAAATGGCGTTCGTATTTTTCCAAACGGCGGCAGTATTTTTCCAAACGGCGGCAGTATTTTTCCAAACGGCGGCAGTATTTTTCAGCGCATAGTACATATATGGAACTATGCAGAGTTAGTGCAGGGTTTGAAGTGAAGTGTACACTCTGTAACTTTATGTAATACAATTAATTGAATGCGGATAGTGCAGGGTTGCAGGGTTTTGAAAAAATATAGCTTTCCCAACTGTCTTTAAAGCCAGCATCCCTAGTCTATTGTTGTCTGAAAGGAATGTGAACGTATATCGGTTGTCTCTTTCCTGAATTCATCAGAACACTTCTCCGAATGATTATTTGAAAAAAAATGGCAAATTGTTTGGCGGATTCAAGAAAAAGTAGTAATTTTGCAGCCATAATCAGCAAAAATGAACGAAATGACACATTCTTCCTATTTCTACGGCTATTATTTTTACTTTGCAACAGTGTTGTGAAGCAGGTGGCCGTAAGAAGGATTGAATAATTGAAAAAATTATAGAACGAAATAAGCCCCGCTTCACAGTCCAGTGAGAGCGGGGCAGTTTATTAAAAGAAGAAAGAGCAAAAAAGTAAGATGATGATACAACCGGCAAATAGATTATCGTTAGTGAGTGAATATTACTTCAGCCGTAAGCTGAAGGAGGTGGCCCGGCTGAATGCCGAGGGCCGAGACATCATCAGTCTGGCCATAGGCAGTCCCGACATGCCGCCGTCGGAGCAGACCATCGACAAGCTGTGCGAGGTGGCCCGTCAGCCGTCGGCCCACGGCTACCAGCCCACCCAGGGCACGCCAGAACTGCGCCGGGCGATGAGTGGCTTCTACAAGCGTTTCTACGACGTCGACGTCGACCCCGACAGGGAACTGCTGCCGCTCATCGGCTCGAAAGAGGGCATACTGCATGTGACGCTGGCTTTCGTCAACCCTGGAGACGAGGTGCTGGTGCCCAATCCCGGTTACCCGACATACACATCGCTGAGCAAGATACTGGGAGCGAAGGTCGTCAACTACAACCTGCGTGACGATAACGGCTGGCAGCCCGACTTCGACGAACTGGAGGAGTTAGTTACTCAGAAAACAGCAAATAGCAGATTGCTCTGGGTGAACTATCCGAACATGCCCACAGGGGCACCTGCCCGCATGGAGACCTACGAGCGGCTAGTGGACTTTGCCCGTCGGCACCAGATTGTGGTGGTGAACGACAACCCCTATTCGTTCATCCTCAACAGCAAGCGCCCGCTGAGCATCCTGCAGGTGCCCGGAGCCAAGGACTGCTGCATCGAGCTGAACAGCATGTCGAAGAGCCACAACATGCCGGGCTGGCGCGTGGGCCTCTGTGCCACAAATGCCGAGTTCATACAGTGGATTCTGAAGGTACAGAGCAACATAGAGAGCGGCACCTTCAGGGGCATCCAGCTGGCGGCTGCCGAAGCTTACAACAATAGTGACGAGTGGCACAGACAGGCCAACGTTGAGACATACGCCCGCCGCCGCCACTATGCCGAGCAGATAATGGATGTGCTGGGCTGCACCTATGACCCCGGACAGGTGGGTATGTTCCTCTGGGGGCGAATCCCTGACATATACAATAATGTGGAGGAGCTGACAGAGCGCGTGCTGCATGAGGCCCGCGTGTTTATCACACCGGGATTCATCTTCGGTTCGAACGGCGAGCGATACATCAGGATATCACTTTGCGCGAAAGAAGAGAAAATACAAGTAGCACTGGACAGAATCCGCCAGGTGTTTTTAGACATAAGAACATAATTTTGGACAGAAGAACATAGGGACATAATTTTAGACAGAAGAACATAAGGACATAATTTTAGACATAAGAACATAGGCAGATGATTTTAGACATAAGAACATAAGGACATAATTTTGGACATAAGAACATAGGGAGATGTTTTTAGACATAAGAACATAAGGACATAATTTTAGACATAAGAACATAGGGAGATGTTTTTAGACATAAGAACATAAGGACATAATTTTAGACATAAGAACATAGGGAGATGTTTTTAGACATAAGAACATAAGGACATATTTTTGGACAGAAGAACATAAGGACATAATTTTGGACAGAAGAACATAGGGAGATATTTTTAGACATAAGAACATAAGGACATATTTTTGGACAGAAGAACATAAGGACATATTTTTGGACAGAAGAACATAAGGACATAATTTTAGACATAAGAACATAGGGAGATGTTTTTAGACATAAGAACATAAGGACATAATTTTAGACATAAGAACATAAGGACATGTTTTTGGACAGAAGAACATAAGGACATAATTTTGGACAGGAGAACATAAGGACATAATTTGGGACAGAAGAACATAGGGACTTGTTTTTAGACAGAAGAACATAAGGACATAATTATGGATAGAATAATAACATACTAAATCATGCGGAGCCTTTTTGTTCTTATGTTCTTATGTCAAAAAAAATAACCTCTTATGTCAAAGAGTATGTTCTTATGTCAAAGCAAAAGACTCTTGTGTCAAAGCAAAAGACTCTTGTGTCAAAGAATATGTACTTATGTCAAAAATGGAAAAGGATAAATTTGTATAGATATGGAATTAGAGTTACAACCCCTGAACCTGCCTAGCGACAGCGAACGTCCGTTCGTGATAGCAGGACCATGCTCCGCAGAGACCGAGGAGCAAGTGATGAGAACCGCCCGTGAGCTGGCCATGAAAGGCTGCCATAACTTCCGCGCCGGCGTGTGGAAACCACGCACCAAGCCTGGAGGCTTCGAGGGCAACGGAGAGAAGGCGCTGCCTTGGATGCAGCAGGTGAAGAAAGAGACGAAGATGCTCGTCTCGACCGAGGTGGCCACGCCCGAGCATGTGGAGCTGGCGCTGAAGTACGGCATCGACATCCTGTGGATTGGTGCCCGCACCTCGGCCAACCCCTTTGCCATGCAGGCCCTGGCCGACGCGCTGCAGGGCGTGGACGTGCCCGTCTTCGTGAAGAACCCTGTGAACCCCGACCTGGAGCTGTGGATAGGAGCCATGGAGCGGCTGAACCAGGCTGGCGTGAAGCGGCTGGGAGCCATCCACCGGGGCTTCTCGTCGTACGACAAGAAAATCTACCGCAACCTGCCCATGTGGCAGATTCCCATCGAGCTGCGCCGCCGCATTCCCGAGTTGCCCATCATCAGCGACCCCAGCCATATCGGCGGTCGCCGTGAGCTCATCGCCCCGCTCTGCCAGCAGGCCATGGACCTGGGCTTCGACGGCCTCATCGTCGAGAGCCACTGCGAGCCAGACAAGGCATGGAGCGATGCTGCCCAGCAGGTGACGCCCGACGTGCTCGACTACATCCTCTCGCTGCTGGTCATACGCGACGGCCATTCCACTACTGAGGGCATCCTGCAGCTGCGCAAGCAGATTGACGAGCTGGACAACCAGCTGATGGACTTGCTGGCCAAGCGTATGCGCGTATGCCGTGAGATAGGCCAATACAAGCGTGAGCACAACATGACCGTGCTGCAGGCCTCGCGCTACAACGAGATTCTCAGTAAGCGCGGTGCTCAGGGTGCCCTGTGTGGCATGGGGCCGGAGTTCGTGGCCAACGTCTTCGAGAGCATCCACGAGGAGAGCGTGCGCCAGCAGATAGAGATTATCAACAAGTAGACTTTTGTTTCACGTAACGGTATTATGAAGATAAAGATAAATTTAAATTGGAGGGTGATGTTCCCCGCTTTTTTACTTTTCTGTGGCGCAATAAGTGTCCACGCACAAAAGATTCGAGTGGTAGACAATGAGGGGCATGGCATTACCTTGGCCAGTGTGACAGACGCAAATGGTGTGCTCATCGGCCTTACCGACCTCAACGGGGAGATTGCCGATGTGAAGGGAGCCACGACCGTGGCTGTCACCCATCTGGCCTACAAGCCGAAGAGCGTCAGCGTGGCCAGCCTCACCGACGGACGTATCAAGATGGAGGACAACAACTTCGGCCTCAACGAGCTCGTCGTCATGCCCAAGCCGCTCATCTACACCGAGCTGTACTACCGGTTCTATGCCTACGTCGACGATTCGCTGCGCACCTTCGTTGCCGGTATTGCTCCCTACGTCTACAACATTCAGAAAAAGAAAGTCACAGCCAAGTTTCCTGACTATGCGACGGCGGTATTCAACCTCAAGGATGTCAGTTGGTGGAAAGTCAGGTCTGAGAGAATGGCTAATGGAGGTGTCAGAGTAAATCCGGGCGAGGCGCTCCTAGCCAATGGCAGCTGGAAGAAAAAATACTACATCGAGAAAGTGGCCGACGGCAAGAACCGCTGGAAGATTGTCAACCCCAGAGATACGGTGGGTGTCCTTGTCCATGCCAACGGCCTGAGCACGCTGACCATCGACGGGGCCAAGGCGCAGATGTTTTCCGACGAGCGTGAGGGCAGGACAAAGCTGCTGAAGAAACGCCAGAATTCGAACTACACCTACGAGTATGTTGAGGTGTTCCGCATGAATGAGGACGGCGAAGTGGGCAGAGACGACTATGTGATGTCGCTCAACCACTGGGAGCTCGACGGTAAGAAGGGCCGCGAGACCTACATCGTCGAGGCCTGGGTCACCGACCGCGGCTACATGACCGAGGTCGAGTTCAAGCAGAAGCGTAAGGACATAGAAGCCATGAACACCACGATGAACATGTGGCACATGCCCCTCGGGAAGCTGGAAGACTACGAGCGCCAGCACAACATCCCCGCCATCAGCGAGGAGGTGCGCAAGGCTGTGGCCCTGATTACGAAAGACAGGTGGACAAAGTGATAAAAACGGTTATTAAGAGATGAAAATACTAGTTATGGGCGCAGGCAAGATGGGGAGCTTCTTCATCGACCTGCTCAGTTTCGACCATGAGGTGGCTGTCTTCGAGCGCGACCCGAGGCGCATGCGCTTCACCTACAACTGCCAGCGTTTCACCACCTACGAGGAGATAGAGGCGTTCAAGCCCGAGCTGCTCATCAATGCCGTCACGCTGAAATATACCATCCCCGTGTTCCGTGAGGTCATTCCCCACCTGCCCAAGGAGTGTATCATCAGCGACATTGCCAGCGTGAAGACCGACATGAAGGAGTTCTACGAACAGTCGGGCATGCGCTATGTCTCCACTCACCCCATGTTCGGCCCCACCTTCGCCAACCTGCAGCAGCTCAGCGAGGAGAACGCCATCATCATCAGCGAGGGCGACTACATGGGCCGCATCTTCTTCAAGGATCTCTACCAGCGGCTGGGCCTGAACATCTACGAGTACACCTTCGAGGAGCACGACAAGACGGTGGCCTATTCGCTCTCCATCCCCTTTGTCTCGACGTTCGTCTTTGCCGCCGTGATGAAGCACCAGGATGCCCCTGGCACCACCTTCAAGCGTCACATGAAGATTGCCAAGGGCGTGCTCAACGAGGATGACTACCTGCTGCAGGAGATTCTTTTCAACCCTTACACCCACGACCAGGTGAGCCAGATCCGCACCGAGCTGAAGGAACTGCTGGAAATCATCGACCACAAGGATGCCGTCGGCATGCAGGGCTACCTGAAGAAAATCCGTGACAACGTGCGCCGCGACATAGAGATTCGCTAATCTCCATGTCGCGGTCGGTGCACGTGGCTAGAGCCTTACCACTTTGTCGCGGTCGGTGCTACAGCCTTACCTCTTTCTGTGATCCGTCGTAGCTGACGGTTTTCTGACGGCAGCTAGAAGACCGTCAGCTAAGACGGCACGAAACAGGAGGTCTAAATGTGGTTTTCTGTTACATTCTGGCTAATGCTTTTGGAGAGTGTGTTGAAATAGACACACTTTTCCTTCCTTTGTTTTTCTTTTGTACTTTTACCCCTGAAAACGATAAAAAATGGGTATGAAATGAAGAAAAAACTATGCCGGAATAGCTGAAAACGAAAAATAAGAAAAATTTTCGCAAAAAAATACGGCTCGTATGAACGTTGTTTGAAAAATAATGCTTATTTTTGCAACGTGAAGAAGAGCCGGACCATGACAAAAGACGAATGTGTCATCATTCTTAAACAATATATGGACATACTTAAAGGTAAGTATGGCATTACGTCTTTGTTGCTTTTTGGCTCCACAGCCCGAGGTGAACAAACAGCAAATAGCGATATTGATTTGTTTGTAGATACAGAGACGGCTAACCCATTCCTTCTGATGGATGCTAAAGATTTTCTTGAGGAAGCAACAGGCTCTTCTGTCGACATAGTTCGTAACCATCAGAATCTGAATCCCCGTCTGAGAAAGCGTATCTTAAAAGATGGAATCTTTATCTTCTGAAAGCATAAGCATCGCATTAGACATTCTCGAGGACATTCATTCGGCTATCGAGAAACTTGAAAGATCGGACTAAAGAAGTCAAATCGATTGATGACTTCCTTAGTTCTTCGTCAGGCATGGTGTTATTGGATGCTACATGCATGTTGCTCATTGCAGTTGGTGAGAGCTTAAAGAATCTGGACAAGTGCACTAATGGCCTTCTTTTGCCGACTTATCCTTCTATTCCTTGGAAGAACGTAAAAGGTCTGAGGGATATAATTGCCCATCACTATTTTGATATAGATGCTTCACAGATTCTCTGGATTATTAAGAACGAAATGCCCCTATTAAAGGATGCCATTCGATTCTTTATTGAAGAACTGAAAAGATAAAACCAATAAATTGCGAAGTAATCGGCTTGCCGCTTGCAGAGTAAGAGACGGTATCTCCTCTTCTTCCTATTTTGTCTTTGTTTTGTCGTTTTGCTCCAAAATGAATTGGCCAAATATTTGAGGCACAAATATTATCAGTACAAAAAGCTGCCCTGTTACCGTAATGATAATAGGGCAGCATAAGGGATTGTCGGTCGTGGCTACAGCCTTACCTCTTTCTGTGATCCGTCGTAGCTGACCGTCTGCTGACGGCCGTCGGGCAGGACGACGGTGAACTGGCGTGTCTGCAGCATGCCGGGGAACTGGCCTTGGCGCTGGCCGACGGTCAGCGTGCGGCTGCGGTCGTTCCACTTGAAGGTAATGGTGCTGTAGACCCCTTTCTCGTAGTTATAGCTGTCACCCTCGTCCTCGTAGAGGGTGAACTGTCCGTCGGCACCCGGGTAGACACGCAGCTCCAGGTTGTCCCAAGCCTTCTCGCCTACATACTGCATCTCCGGGCCAAGGGGCAGTATGCTGCCAGCACGGACGAACATCGGCACGCGGTCGAAGGTGGTCTCGATGGTCAGGTCCTGGCCGCCCTTGAAGCTTCGGCCTGTCCAGAAGTCATACCATGTGGCTCCCTTCGGCAGATACTTCTTGGCACTCTTCGTGGCCGTGAAGTCGACGGCTCCGGCAGAGGAGCCGTCAGTCACGTTCTGGCGGTTCCAGCCCGTCATGGCATTGGTGCGGATAATCTTCTCCTCGGTGTACTGCGGGTCTACGATGGGGCAGGCGAGGATGCTGTGGCCGAACATGAACTCGTCGGTCATGTCCCACACCTTCCTGTCCTGGGCGAAGTCGGCAAACAGCGGGCGCATATAGCTGTCGTTGTTCGAGGTCACCTGCCAGGCCGTGCTATATAAATAAGGTATCAGGCGATAGCGCAGGCGAATCTGCTTCTCGATGGCGTCGTAGACAGGCTCGCCCTTCTGGCCGAACTGCCAAATCTCACGGGGAGCGTCGGCACCGTGGCTGCGGAACACCGGGCAGAACAGTCCGTACTGCATCCAGCGCACATACAGCTCCTGGAACTGCGGGTTGCGGGGAGCGGAGCCGCCGCCACGTGTGTTATACGAGCCGCAGAAGAAGCCGCCGATGTCGGTGTTGAAGTTGGGGTTGCCCGTCAGGGTGAAGCTCAGTCCAGCAGGCACCTGCTTGCGCAGCATGTCCCACGACGAGTTCACGTCGCCGCTCCACATGTTCGAACCGTAGTGCTGCTGTCCGGCGAAGCTGCTGCGGGTCATGATGAAGATGCGCTTGCCCCGGTCGTCCTTACGCTGCGACTGGTAGATGCCGCGAACCGTCTCCAGGGGGAAGGCGTTGCGCAGCGAGCGCCAGGTGCCGCCAGTGACGGGGTGGGCGTAGTCGCTCTCCTTGGGATTGAAGAAGTCGGGGTCGGTGGAGTCCATCCACCAGGCGTCGGTGCCATAGTCGTAGAGCGTCTTCAGGTATTTCCAGTAGATGTCGCGGGCCACGGGGCTGAAGGCATCGTAGACCTTCACGCCCGAAGGATAATCCATGATGGGGGGCCAGACATGCGATATGCCGCTCTGCGGCCATGTCTCTATGGGCAGGAGCAGCCCTTTCTTGTCCAGCTCGCGGAACTGCTGCGTCATCGGGCCGAAGCTGGCCCAGATGCTGATCATGAAGTGGGCGTGCTTCTTGTGCACGTTCTCTATCATCTGCTTGCCGTTGGAGAAGTCCTCTGCCAGGAAGTCCATCGCGTTCCACAGATAGTTGCTGCCCCAGTACTGCCAGTCCTGGATGATGCCGTCGAGCGGCACCTGCAGCGAGCGGTACTGGTCGACGATGCCCTCCGTTTCGCGGGCGGTCTTATAGCGCTCCTTCGACTGCCAGTAGCCGTAGGTCCACAGGGGGAACATCGGCACGTCGCCCGTCAGCTGGCGCATCTGGGCGATGACGCCGTCGGCGCTCCCTCCGTACATGAAGTAGTAGTCTACGCCCTGACCGGCCTCCGACGTGAACGTCATGCCCCCGTCGTTGTCCTCAAACAGGGTGGGGGAGTAGTTCTCCCAGTAGAGTCCCCAGCCCTTGATGCTTTGCAGCACGTTCTGAAAGTCCTCCAGGTTCGACTGCTCCATGCGTTTCTTCTCGCCCCGGCGGTTCATCTTCCCGTTCTGTATGGTTCCCAGGCCGTAGACGGCTTCGTCCTTGTCGAGCTTAAACGTCTGGCTCACCTGACTCTCGCCGGCCGTCTTCTTCTCCAGGCTGCAGCCATCCTCGCGCAGCAGCACCTTTCCCTTGGCTGTCGAGAAGGTGAGGCTTTGCGTCTTCGGGTCAAGTCTGACCGTCAGTTCACTACTCTTCCACAGGCCGTTGCCCGTCTGCAGTTCTACAGGCTCAGGCTTGGCCGTGACCACCAGCGACTTCGTGGGCTGGCCTTTCACAATGTGTACAATACTTGGCGTGAAGAACTCCACCTTCACCTCCTGTGCCATGCTCGTCAGCGCCACCAGCCATGCCGGGAGTGCCGTCAGCAATAAAGATGCTCTTTTCATAAAATCTAGCAGTTGTTAGTAATACAGCTGCAAAGATACAAAAGAGTTGGGAGTTAGGAGTTAGAAGTTGGGAGTTTTTTTTTCCAGCAGACAATTAATTAATGTTAAACGCTGAGAATTTACCCCAGGCTCTTAACTCCAAACTCCCAACTCTTTTGTATCTTTGCGGGAAAAATCCGACACACTATGAAGCGATTATTTCTGACTACCCTCCTGTCGACAAGTTCTTTCCTCTGCCTGCTGCCGCTACCTCAGCTTCAGGCGCAGACTATTCCCGACTGGGAGAATCCGTCCGTGCTGAGCATCGGCAAACTGCCCTACCACGCCACGCTGCAGCTGCCCTCGCTGGAGAAGGAGTGCAAGGAGATCATCTCTCTCGACGGACAGTGGCAGTTCCACTGGAGCCGCAATCCCGACGAGAGACCCGCAGATTTCTACCGCGAGGACTATGACGTCAGCCAGTGGGACAAGATTTCCGTGCCCGGCAACTGGCAGATGCAGGGCTACGGCACGCCCATCTATATCAACATCAACTACCCCTTCGCGAAAAACCGCCCCAGCGTGACCACGGAGCCGCCGAAGGACTGGACCGCCTACGAGAACCGCAATCCCGTAGGCTCGTATGTGACGTTTGTCGACGTGACGAAGGAGATGCTCTCCCAGCATCTCATCCTCCACTTCGGCGGTGTCCATTCGGCTTTCTATGTCTGGGTGAACGGCCGGCGCGTGGGCTACAGCCAGAACTCGATGTCGCCGGCTGAGTTCAACGTCACCGACTATCTCCGTGTCGGGCGCAACAGGCTCGCCGTGGAGGTCTACCGCTGGAGCGACGGCTCCTATCTGGAGGATCAGGACATGTGGCGACTTTCGGGCATCTTCAGGTCCGTGCAGCTGTGGGTAAGACCGCAGGTGCATATCAGCGACTACCGGGTGACGGCAGAGCCGAACGCCGACTATACGAAGGCAGACGTCAAGGCCCGCATCGCGCTCTGCAACACAGGAAGCAAGGGAGCGAAGCGTCTGCGGACGGTGCTGAAGATAGATGGACAGACGATTGCAGGCGACATCAAACGGCTGGCCGCCGGCGACACCCTCACCCTGTCCCTGGAATACACCCTCCACCATCCTCAGCTGTGGTCGGCAGAGAAGCCCCACCTCTATCCCTTCAGCCTGGAGCTGCTCGACGGAAGGGGCACCGTCGTCGAGCACTTCGACTACCATCTTGGCGTGAAGAAGGTGGAAGTCGTGGGCGAGGTCTTCAAGGTCAACGGCAAGAACGTGAAGCTGCGTGGCGTGAACCGTCACGACCACCATCCGCTTACCGGCCGCTACGTCGACGATGCCACCTACGAGGAGGATATCCGCCTGATGAAGCAGGCAAACATCAACTTCCTGCGTACCTCGCATTATCCCGACCGTGAATACCTCTATGAGCTTTGCGACCGCTGGGGCATCTACGTCATGGACGAGGCCAACCAGGAGACCCACGGCTACGGCTATGCCAACCACGAGATGGGCGAAGACCTCGCCTGGCAGCAGGCACACGTGGACCGTGCCGAGTCGCTCGTGAAGCGCGACTTCAACCATCCCTGCGTCATCCTCTGGAGCCTGGGCAACGAAGGCGGCGTAGGCCCGAACATCGAGGCCATGTATAATAAGGTACGCGAGCTCGACACCACCCGCCCCCCGTTCTACGACAGCGACCGCCGCTACTCTGCCATCTGGGACGACAGCTACCTCTATCCCGACGACCTGCGCAAGAACGCCCGGGCCGTCGCCGACAAGCCTTTCATGATGCGTGAGTATGCCCACGCCATGGGCAACTCCGTCGGCAACCTGCAGGAATACTGGGATGTCATCTATGCCGACAGCAGCATCTGCGGAGCAGCCATCTGGGACTGGGTAGACCAGGGGATACGTAGGAGACGCGACGGAGGGGAGACCTTCCTCTACGGCGGCGACTTCGGCGACAAGCCCAACGACGGGCCGTTCTGCATCAACGGCCTCATCGCCCCTGACCGCAAGCCCCATCCTCACTACTACGAGGTGCAGCACGTCTACCAGCCCCTGCAGTTCGTCCGCGAAGCCGATGGCACCATCCGCATCATCAACCGCGACAGCTTCACCTCGCCCCATGAGTATGACATCACCTACGACACCCTGCGCTACGGAGCAGAGACGCTGCTCAACGTCGCAGCCCGCCTGAAGGAGGACACACCCTGGGCGAAGAAAGGCTTTGCTGTAGCCCGCGAGCAGTTTGTCCTGACACCCTACAGCTTCGGCCTTGCCGATGGCTCCAGCTCCGACGGCAGCACTCCCGTACGCTTTGCCCTGCAGTCGCCGTCCACCTACGTCGCCACTGCTCCCGGCGGCTCCGTCACTATCGACGGCACCGGCGCCCTCACCTCCTGGCTTGTCGGCGGGCAGCAAATGCTGCAGGCCCCGCTGGAACCCTATTTCTGGAAACCCGAAAACGACAACCAGCAGGCAGCCCGCTTTGCCCAGCGCACAGCCGTCTGGAAGGAGGCTGCCGCAAAGCGCACCGTGAAGGCCGTCCGAACCGAGGGAAACAAGCTCATCGTCGAGACAGAGCTGCCCGTGGGAGCCGACCTCACCATTGCCTACACCCTCGTCAACGCCGGGTGCATCAAGGTTGAAATGGACTACCAGCCAACGGCTGCCGACATCCCCCTCATGCCGAAGTTCGGCATGCGCCTGCGCCTGCCTGCTTCCTTCACAAACGTCTGCTACTACGGCCGAGGCCCTTGGGAGAACTATCCCGACCGCAAAAGCGCTGCCTTCATCGGCCAGTACGCGATGCCGCTGTCCGACTATGAGACCGACTATATCCATCCGCAGGACAACGGCAACCGCTGCGACATCCGCTGGCTAAGGATAGGCCACGAAAAGAGCAACATCCGCATAGACGGGCTACAGCCCCTCTGCATCCGAGCCTGGGACTACGGCGAAGAAGATCTGGAGGACGTGCGCCATCCCCGCGAGATAAGCCGTGGGCGCTTCGTCAATCTGAACATCGATCTCAGCGTCCACGGCGTGGGAGGTGCCGACACCTGGGGAAAGCGCACCCTGCCTCAGTACACCATCGACGGCAACCAGCCCCATCACTATGGCTTCCTGCTCTCTGCCGAAAAGTAGTCATGCTTTCAGATGAGCGTATTCGGTTTGGTGCAAATGGTTCTAATGGTTCTCCCAAGGTTTTATTAGGGTTTCCAGCGACTGAAAGCCGCGCCCCCCTCAACTCCTCAGACATGCCGAACTTGAATTATAATGATTACGGACCAATTATATTAATTATGAAAATTGGTTTCAAAAAAAACTAAGCTTATTATTGGAAACGAATTACCGTAATTACCGTAATTGGCCCGTAATTTTTATAATTTTTATCTTGGTTGATACGCTTATTATTGGAAACGAATTACCGTAATTACCGTAATTGGCCCGTAATTATTATAATTTTTATATTGGTTGATACGCTTATTATTGGAAACGAATTACCGTAATTACCGTAATTGGCCCGTAATTTTTATATTTTTTTATCTTGGTTGATACGCTTATTATTTGAAACGAATTACCGTAATTTGTCCGTAATTTTTAGGCATCGATATAGCAGTTGGCACTTAATCAATTATTCCGCATGGCGCTCCCCTCCCTTCAAGGGGAGGGGTAGGGGTGGGGTCTCTAACTTCCTTCCGCGAGTTTGATATCGTCCGTGTGCTCTTAGCGGAAATAGTTACAGACCCCACCCCTGCCCCTCCCCTTAGGGGAGGGGAAAGGCTACCGCCGGAGAAGAATTCCTGGGTCAACAGCTATATTGTTGCCTTTTTTTTTTGGATATTTCCTCAATTTTTCGTACCTTTGCAAAACGAAACATATAGCCATTCAGCCATTCTGATGACAGCATCAAGACACGCATAAAAATAGAAAACAGCAAAAATACCAACATAGAAATTATGAAGAAGAAAATGTTTTTATTTATTCTCGCCCTACTCTGCGCCATGGTGCAGGGAGCATGGGCCGACGACTGGGCTACAGTCTATACCCTGACGCAGACCACTTCGGCAAACTGGACGGCCTTGAACGCAAGTTCAGCTACGGGACAAACGCTTGGCAATGCAGGCACCACTACGTACTATTACATCTCCGACGACCTCGATTTCACCAACAGCAACGCTGGCGGCAGCGGACTGACCATCCGGGGCACGGTGTATCTCTACATTCCCTCCGGCAAGACGCTTACCAGCAGGGGAGCCAATGCCAGCGGACAGACGGGTGCCGGTGCCGGCATCGAACTGGCGGCAGGCAACACGCTCTTCCTACTCGGCGGAGGCACGGTGAGTGCCACTGGCGGCAACGCTGCCAACGGCGGCAACGGCGGCAACGGCAGTAACGCAGAATGTACCTATGACGTATCTATCCTCGGTGGTTCTGGTGGAAATGGTGGCAATGGCGGCGGCGGTGCAGGTGCAGGCATCGGCACACGCGGCGGCAATGGAGGCAACGGCGGCAC
>JAEEGL013867981.1_pt1 | contig 26285 bp, 23 predicted proteins | sample 9134231 | NCBI WGS metagenome assembly JAEEGL01 (sample SAMN16246548, study PRJNA631951) | gut metagenome | biome: gut microbiome; feature: rumen; material: fiber-attached | host: Bos | place: Iran: Karaj | collected 2018-10
GATTTTCTGACGAAGCATATGAATTCATATACAAACAATTTGGTTAATTATGAATGAGTCAGTACACTAGGAGCTTTTGACTCCCACATCAAAATATAAATAGTCAAATAAAGGCTTCAAGGTAATGTGCGTTACCCTGAAGCCTTTTTTAGTTAAGTTTACCTGACGATCTTCTCAAAATCTGACTTGGGATGCTTGCATATCGGGCAGATGAAATCATCCGGAAGCTCCTCTCCCACATACTCGTACCCGCAGATTACACAGCGCCATACAGTCTCGCCCTTCGGGGTTGTGCCAACTGCCTCGGGCTTGGGCTTGATGTTGTTCTGATAATACTCATAGGTGCAGGAGGAAACAGCGTCCAGAACCTCCATGGCCACAGGCTCACAGATGAAAAGAGTGTGGGAGCCGAGATCTATTTTCTGCTCAACCTTAAGTGAGAAGAATGCATTGGTCCCGGTTGTGACATAGGGTATGCCGTTCTCTGCAACCTTGTAGGAGATCTTGCCCTCTGCGATAGTGCCTGCAGCTGCATCCCCGGCAAACTTGTCCACATCCCTGCCTGACTGGAAGCCAAAGTGCTTGAAGATGTCAAAGGTCGCCGCTGTGCTCAGGACTGAAATATTGGCCATGCCTGTCTCTATTATCATGTCATGGGTGTAATTTTTCTTGTTCACTGCAATGGAGATCCGGTTGGGCTCTGAGGCCACCTGCCCTGCAGTGTTGATGATACATCCGTTCATCTTGTCGCCCCGCTTAGCCGTGCAGACAAAAAGTCCGTATGACAGTTTGAACATCGCTTTAGTATCCATACTCCTACCATCCTTTCTTTATTGTGAAATCGACTTCAAGTACAAATATTATATCATTATCATGAATGTTGCGCATTGCATTACAAGGTCCTTTCGGGTCATATTTATGATATCGCGCATCGCTTAGCAAGGTCCCTCACGAGCTTAGCGATAAGCATGCCAGAAATCGAGGTGAGGTCTTTTCGAACCCGATTTATGGTATAATGAAGAGTAACCGCACCAATACAGGAGGAGAACAAGTGAAATGAGTAGAAAACGAGGATATGAGTTTCTGATACTGATCACCTACATCGCCCTGAGCGCAGTCTGCGTCTATCTGCAGTTCTTTTCAAAGCGCCAGGCCGGTGATCTCACCAATCTGATCGTGAACGTCGTCATGTTCATCATCGTGGCTGCAATCCTGGCATCCAGCGTCTTCGGAAGCCTTCTTCCGGTGTCAGCCATCACCGCCGACCTGATCAGGGTCACGGAGAAGATCGAGAACGATGCCATGCACGCCCACGAATATCTCTTCGACAAATACAACAAGGACAAGGACGAGCTCTTTGAGGAAAAGAGGCTTCTCAAGCAGTACAGGGATTACCTCTATGAGCAGGAGCGCACCATGAAGTCGCAAAACGTCTACTACAAGTGCGACATCTCAGACTACATCGGATACGAGCTCATCGATTCCGCAATCCACAGGGACAGGATGAACCAGGTGGCAGGCGTCATGACAGGTCTTGGAATCCTGGGTACCTTTGTGGGACTTTCCCTGGGACTTCAGAACTTCAACACCGGCACCACCGCCGAGATCACCAACAGCATAGAGCCCCTGATGTCAGGCATCAAGGTGGCCTTCCACACTTCGATTTACGGACTTGTCTTTTCCCTGGTATTCAATTACGTGTACAAGAGAAGGCTGGACGAGGGTGAGAACGCCGTCAGGATGTTCATTGCCTCCTATAAAAAATATGTCCTTCCCGACACCGCCAACGATGGTATCAACAAGCTGATGGAGATGCAGAAGGCCCAGACCGACGCCATCCTGGCCCTGGCAGATACCGTTGCCAACGAGCTGGGCGAGCAGGTAAAAGACATAATGGAGCCTGAATTTGCACACTTCGATGCCACCCTGGACCGCTTTGCCAAGCTGACCACCAGGAATCAGATGGACCAGCTCAACAGGATTGTGGAAGCCTTTATCACAGAACTGAACAGTTCTCTCGGCAGCTCTTTTACCCACCTGTCACAGGTGCTTAACCAGAGCCTTGCCCTTCAGGAGAACAACGAGCAGAGCCTCAAGGAGATCTACGACAAGAACGCCGCCACAGTTGAGAGCATGAGCAAGGTTTCTGACCAGATGAAGGAGGTGGCTGAGGCCCTGGGACGCTACGCCAAAGAGGTACACTCCCTGGAGGCACAGGTTGCCGCCCAGTCCGAGAGCATCAAGAAGCAGAGCGATGCCAACAAGAAGATCCTTGAGGGCACCAGGCAGTACATGGACGCCCTTGAGCATTCCGGCAGGAAGAACCCCGGTTCCCACGTTTGATAATCAAATTTTATGTTGTTGAGGTCAAAAACGATGTCTGTATGTTCAGACTTTTGACCCTGACGCCATTTTATACAGGATAGAAAGACAGGACAAACACAATGAAAAACAGAAGAAGACACGACGAAGAAACCACATACTGGCTGTCCTACTCGGATATGATGGCAGGTCTTTTGCTGACGTTTGTTCTCATCATCTCCTTCACAATGCTCCACGCCAAGATGGACTACGACGAGAAGCAGATGCAGCTCACCGGCAAGGAGCAGGAGCTCTCGGTCAAGGCCGAGGAGCTGGACAAGGAGCGGGAGATCGTATCCCAGCAGGCCGAGCAGTTAAACGCCCAGGAGGAGGCTCTGGCAGAACAGGGCGAGAAGATCGCCATCCAGGAGCAGACTCTCAAGGAACAGCACGAGCTCCTCAACAAGCTTGAGGCCCTCATGAGCGAACAGCAGCAGAAGCTTGACGACATCATCGGTGTCAGGGCTGAACTGGTCCAGGCCCTCTCCCAGGAATTTGAGAACTCCAACCTCAAGGTCTCCGTGGACGACAAGACCGGAGCCATCACCTTTGATGCAAGCATTCTTTTCGACTATAACAAGTCAGAGATCAAGACCACCGGTGAGGAATTCCTGTCGGAGTTCCTGCCCAGGTACGTGGACGTGCTCCTGAGCCCCAAGTACAGGGACAACATCTCAGAGATCATCATCGAGGGCCACACGGACACTGAAGGCACTTACATCTTCAACCTGCAGCTCTCGCAAAAGAGAGCCCTGGCCGTTGCCGAGTACTGTCTCGGTGACAAGAGCGAGATCCTCTCCGACAGCCAGCTGGAGGAAATGAGAAAGCTGGTTTCCGCAACAGGCTGCTCCTACTCCAAACCCGTCTACGACGAGGACGGAGATATCGACATGGAGGCCTCCCGAAGGGTTGAATTTCTTTTCCGCCTGAAGGACGAAGAGATGGTCAGGGAGATGATAGAAATTCTCAGCGAAGAACAGTAAAGAAAAAAGTATTTTACTTTTTGAAAAAAAACGCTATAATACTGTAAATGAAAAACAAGAATAAAAGGGAGGAAAAAAAATGGCAGCTAAGGTTACAACCAAGATCGAGCTTCAGTTTGGTGATAAGGCTATAAACGATGAAGTACTCGTTGCTGAGGCCAAGAAGGCTTACGGCGGCAAGGACATCAAGAACCTTGACATCTATGTAAAGCCTGAAGAAGGCAAAGCTTACTATGTTGTTAACAACGATGTTACAGGCAGCTTCGACCTTTAATCAGAAATCAGGGATTATTTCCTTAGATGAGCCCATGCAGATGCGTGGGCTTATTTTATTTCCTGAAGATTGTTGAATGTATATTTACATTTCTTTGATGATTTAGATTATTATTCTTTACAAGCATGAATTTGTCGTGTATATTGTGATTTGGTCTGTATTGCTACCCCAGATTCTTTCCAGGCATTATCGGGGAAAGTAAACTGTTTGCAGATCCATTTTTAAATCTCCAGGGATTCACCCTGAAGTAGCTGTTTTGTTCAAAGGCAGCTAAAATTTCCATTTTTACTTGTTTTATATGTCTTTTTCATGGTGTGAGATGCCTCTTTTGCATATAAAATGCGGAATGCTTTTGTATTTATATGCTCCTAACAACTTACACATCCATGAAACGACATATATATTAAGAACATTTACATTTTTTATATGATGTCTGATGTATATCATCCGGTCACCAATCCTCGCAACCCGCAATGAAATACCCAGGCTACCTATCAACAATCCAAGGAGGACACCATGAAACCTAAAATACAATTTGACAAGACCACTATGCAAAGCATCATCACTAAGCGAAGCAATCGCCTGATACCTGATATTCTCGAGAGAAGAAATCAATTGGAAAACATAATTCTATCCAAGCGTAAATCCCTGGAATCAGCGCCTGATGGCAGCCTTCGAATCCTGAAGAAGCAAGATCATTATCAGTATTACTTGCGGAATACACCCGAGGATACCAACGGAATCTATATTAGAAAGAAGGATCATGACATAGCAAAATGTCTGGCCCAAAAAGAGTATGATAAAACTGTTCTGAAGCTGGCTGAAGAAGAGCTGATTATAGCAGAGAAATACTTGCGATTCTTACAGGCACATAATTTAGAAACTATATATGAGAAATACAGGCCTGGCAGAAAAGAACTCATCACTCCCATCCTTCCCAGCGACCAACAATATGTAAAGCTGTGGTTAAGTGAAGAATATAAGCCCATGTCTTTTGATGACTCAGAGAACTTCATATCAGTAAACGGAACCCGTGTAAGATCCAAAGCGGAGGTGATGATTGCAGACATGCTTGAACATTACAATATTCCATATAGATATGAATATCCCTTATATCTTACCGGCCTGGGTATGGTGCACCCAGACTTCCACTGTCTCAATGTGACAAAGAGAAAAGAGATGATTTGGGAGCACTTCGGAATGATGGACAGTATTTCTTATGCAAATAGAAACATCAGGAAGCTCTTCTACTATGAGAAAAATGGTTACCAGGCAGGAGTTAACATGATCATGACATTTGAGACATCACAGACTGCACTTAACTCAAATGCAATAAGAACCAAGATTGAACAGTTTCTTCTATAACCCATGTGATTAGGAAATGATTGTAAAGAGTAATATAAAAATTAAGTTTGACATTTTTATATTGACATTAACAATGATGTACTAAAGTATTTTATAGCCTCCGCCCATGAAGCATATAAGATACCATGATTCAAAGTTTTTATATGTCCTTTTAGCCTTCTTGCTTAGTGTAAGGACATATAAGTATTTACATATTTCATTTTTTATATGCCTTAGCGGCAATGATACTCCACCAAAAGACATATAATTCCATCACTATTCTGAAATTTATATGCTCCTGAAGTCTGATTGAATTATGGGGTTGATAAATCTGATGATTTCCGGAGCGTTTCAGAATATATAGTCGTCATATCCACAATAACAACAATATTTGGTATAATAGGAGTAATATTAGTAACTATCAAACAGCAGCCGGTTTTCAGCAGGGGACACGAACATGGCTTTTGATATTTCCCGTTTGACAAGCGTTGTCAACAGGCATCTCAATTCAATATCTGATATTTCTGCAAGAGTAAGGCAGGCTTCGGAGGAGGCTTCCGCAAGAGCGCAATTCGCGGTTGATCTAAAGGAAGCCATAAACAAAAATATCGAGAGCAAAATGAACCTGGAGGGAGCCTTCCCCGATTTTGGGAGCGAGATCCAGGCAGCTGCACAAAAGGCCACCGAAGGGATATCCGGATCTATAGTTAATGGGATGGATTCTGCCACGGGTAATGCGGTATCAAACTCAGATGCCTACTCCGGAAGGCTCAGCACAGAGGCGCTGCAGGAACTGTCCAAGTCCCAGTACTTCTCTACCAACCTGATACAGGACTCGCTTTACAAAACAGATGATGATGACAACGAGGGGAGCAGCACAGTCACTTCCACCAATGCATTTGGATCGCAGCCGTCCCTGTCTGACCTGAATGAGAATTCACTTCTCGCAGCAGCTCTTTTGACAAACGGTTCCAGCAATCTGCTGTCCGATGCTCTGTCTTCGCTCACTACAGGCACCAATACAGGTTCTGCAAATACCTTACAGGCAGATTCATCCGGTCAGTCTGCCGCATCAACCGATAATGATTATGTCAAAACCCTTATGAAGGCATACAGCAACCTTAATCACAGCAGTACATCAGGCAGTGTATTTGGAGACTTCTTATTATGAATAAACTACTGGCAATATATGCCGCAGTTATCTTTATAGCAGGCGTAATAGTATTCACAATCGGAGTGCTGAACAAAGATAATGAAGAAGAGCACGAAACCTATAAGTGGATGAGGGTCTTCGCCATGATAGCCATCGTCCTTGCGATAGCCTGCGCCATTGCCTGCAAAGCAACGGCTTAGTGCTGCTTCATCGAATACCTGGACTATTTCACGCGGGATATTAGTTTATTACAGTAGCAAAAGCACTGCCTCTACCATTCTTCAACCGGAGACACTCGTATCATGAACATCCGAACATCCTTCGAAACTTTCCACCAAAAATTCAGATATGGTATCAGACATCTAGTAAACTTTGAGAGAGATGAGTCCGTGGTCCTTCAGAGGTGCAAGACCACTCAGATTCTTCTCATTGGATTTATCATATATTCACTTCTGACAGTCTTTTCCGCCATGTCGAGGCACTACTATCACGGCGTGGTGACCAACATAAGCATTGTGCTTGTCTTTCTGGTTGTGCTCACCTATCTCAGGATCACGAAAAAACATATCATTGCTGTGATGCTGGGTTCTTTCGGCATCTGCCTGATCCTGTTTTTCCATTTCATAACTGAGACGGACTGGACCCTGGGCATGGATGCCTTCTGGCTCTTTATCCTTATAATGCCCTTTATAACGGATTATCTTGCCGGAGTGGTGTTCGGCTCCATTGCCGCCCTGGGAGGGCTGCTTCTGAGCATCCTGTGCTTCCATACCGGGTTTCTTAATTATCTTCAGCCCTACGGCGCAAACATGGTAGAGTGGTTTTCAGTGATATATGTGGTTGTAATGATTGCTTCGGCAGTCATTGAATATGAGCTGACCGCTTATCAGATCGATAAGACGATTTCCGATGACAAGATAGCTCTTTATCAGCAGGAGCGCAACCAGCGCCTGCAAAAACAGCTTGCCATCTACGAGAGTAACGAGCAGACCATCAGGAAGTACAAGCACGACATCAGGCACTTCAACAGGGTCCTTGCCGGGTTCATCCAGAATGAGGAATATGAAAGTGCCGCCTCCTATCTGCACGAGTTCGACTCCATGCTGGAGAACGTCACGGCGGTCTTCTTCTGCGACAACACCATCGTCAATGAGCTTCTTACCATCTACGCATCCCAGTGCCAGAAGCTGGGCTTCAAGCTCAGGGCAAAGGCCATAGTCCCGCAGCATTTCCCCATGGAGGAAACTGACCTCACATCCCTGGTGGCAAACGCCCTTGAGAATGCCGTAGAAGCCCAGACTCACATAGAGCAGGGCAAAAGAAATATTCAGGTGGAGATAATCTATGATGGACGCAAGCTAAAGCTCTTTACCAAGAATCCCTGCTCCGTTCCCACCAGCTTCAAAGAGGACGGGATACCTGTGAGCACAAGAGCGGTCCAGAGCGGCATCGGCACCTCACAGATAAAATCCATCGCGGAAAAATACGGCGGAGTAGCTTCTTTCAGTCAGGAAAAAGACACGTTTATTGTTAAGGCTGTCATGACCTGCATCTGAGTACAGACTGATTAAACCGGTCATGATCCCATCACCCCGTATGCTCCTGAACCTTCTCCCGAATCCGTTCCTCGACAAGTGCTGCGATCTCCGGGGTCCTCATCCCCTTGTAATCATCATAGTACAGAGGCTCCAGGAAGTAGAGATAAGTTGTGACCGGCCCTTTGTGGGGGCTGTTGTACACCTTGTAGGAGTCCACCAGCGCCACCGGCACAATGGGGCACTTTGCCATCATAGCAGCCTTGAAGCTGCCGGGCTTGAACCTCTCGATAATATTCCGGTTGTTCTCCTTATAACCACCTTCCGGGAAAAGAATGAACTTCCTGTCCCGGGTTATGATCTCCTCCGCCATCTCCCTGAATATCGTAATGTTCTGTCTTACATTCCCAATCTCCAGCTCTTTTCCATCCACAAGCATCATGAACTCAGCCACCAGAGCCATGTGTGCCCGCTTCCTGTCCATGACAAAGGAGCAGGGCTTATCGTGGGCGCTTATGATCCCCAGCACATCATACTTTCCCTGATGATTGGGATACATCATATAGCCCCCCTCTTTGGGAAGGTTCTCTTTTCCCTCAGCGATGGTGAGATACCCGGATGACTTGTTCATCTTGGTCACCATCTCCCGGGCGACACCGTAGCGCTGGGTCAGGTCGTGGCACTCCGGATGTCTCATCCACAGCCTTGTCTTGACGATGTAGTATATTATTCTGTGCAGATTTATAAGTATTGTGTGATGAAAATTAGTCATACTGACAGTCCCTCAAGCACCGGCATCAGTGACTTGAAGCCGTAGTCTGTGAACAGCGCTGCTGCCTTCTCTTTGTCAAAAGAGATCCTGAAGTCATCAAGGCTCTTGCCAAACTCATAGTCCCTGACGATCTTCGCCAGGTCTTTTGACATAAAGGCCTCGTCCCTGTGCTCGATGAGGGCCTTCATGGGGCTTCGGGTTATCCCCAGCTCCTCCTTCCAGCTTGCCGCCAGGGCTTTCTGGGCCTTGTCGCCGTCGCACTCATCGATGGCCCTGTAAATCTCCTCCAGGGTGCCGTACTTTGCAAGAAGCGGTACTGCTGCGCTGCTGACGCCCTTAACCCCCGGTATGTTGTCGGAGGCGTCGCCCTGTATCCCCTTAAGGTCCGGGATCTGGGAAGGCTTCACGCCGTACTCCTTAAGACACAGGGTCGGGGTCACCTCAAAGGCCTTGTCCGGAAGGCTCACCAGCCCCTTTGTCCAGCCGTAGCCCGCGCCGTACTTTGCCTGCAACTCCTCGGCGGTCTCGGCCTTTGTCTGGATCAGCCAGACTCTCGTGTAGTCGCTGACCAGCTGCAGATAATCGTGGTCCTTGGTGATGATAAAGGACGGTATCTCTTTTTCATATCTGGCGGTGACGCTGCCCACGATGTCATCCGCCTCGAACCTGTCGTCAAACATGACCTGGAAACCAATCTCAGAGAGCATCTGCTCCATGCCCGCAAACTGCTCCTTCAGGGGCTCGGGGGTGTCGCCGCGGTTGCCCTTGTAGTCTGCGTACTTCTCCCGCCTGAAGGTGTCCCTGGTGGTATCAAAGGCAAACATCATGTGGGTGGGCTTCTGCTCCTCCAGGATCTTCAGGATGGTGCGCATCATGCCGTACATGGCATTGGTGTACTGCCCCTTGTCGTTGTGCATAATCTGACTGTAGAGCTTCTCCTTCTTTTCAGGATCCTTCTCAAACAAAAGAGCTTTCGGCAGGTTGCCGTAGTAGTTGGTAACCAGCATGGAACTGCCATCTATAAGAATAAATTTGTCCGTCATCTGTATCTCCTGTCAGTAACTTTTTTCATTTCCCTATCAGCACAGCCGTGGACCTGGGTCCCATCCTGAATGTAGCCTGGTCCTCCAGAAGAGGCTCTTTTCCCTCTTCGAAGGCATCACTATAGGCCTCCAGCGCCAGATGCCACTTAAAGCCATCGGGGAGCTGTGGAAGTTCAAAATCGTGCTCCTCCCAGTGGGCGTTCACCGCCACGTAGATAAAGACATCCTGCCCGGTCCCATATCTGTCGTGGTCCTCGGCAAACATGTATCCAAAGGCCAGTCCCGACGCATCCTCATTCAGGTCCCAGGCCCTGGTGCCGTGGAAGGACAGCTCAGGATAGCCCGTGCCGTTTTTATCGAAATCAAAGCTGGCAGAGCGCAGCACAGGATGCTCGTTCCGCAAACCTATAAGTCTCTGTACATAGGAAAAGAGCTGTCTGTTGCGCTCAAGACCCTCCCAGTTCAGCCAGGAAATCTCGCTGTCCTGGCAGTAGGCGTTGTTGTTGCCCCACTGGGTATTGGCGAACTCGTCGCCGGATAAGAGCATGGGAATCCCGCGGCTTGTCAGCAGGATCGTCAGCATGTTCTTCATCTGTCTCATGCGCAGCGCCCTGATCTCGGGATCAGATGTCTCTCCCTCTGCACCGCAGTTCCAGCTGTCGTTGTCATTGGAGCCGTCCCGGTTTCCCTCGCCGTTGGCCTCGTTGTGCTTGTCATTGTAGGAAACAAGGTCGTAAAGCGTAAAGCCGTCGTGGCAGGTCACAAAGTTCACCGATGCCGTGGCGCTTCGCTCTCCGTACATATCGTTGGAACCCCGGATGCGCCTTATGAGTTCGGGGGCACACTCAGCCCCGCCCTTAACAAAGCGCCGCAGGGTGTCCCGGTATCTCCCGTTCCACTCAGACCACCTGCCCCAGGACGGGAAGGTCCCCACCTGATACAGGCCGCCTGCATCCCAGGCCTCCGCAATGAGAATGCTCCGGCCCAGCACCGCATCATGGGCAATGCTGTCCAGAAGTGGCGGACTTATCATTGGAGCGCCGTTCTCATCCCTCGACAGGATGGATGCAAGATCAAACCTGAAGCCGTCCACGTGATAATCCGAAACCCAGTACCTCAGACAGTCCACCACCATGTTCCTGACCACCGCGTTGTTGCAGTTCATGGTGTTGCCGCAGCCGCTGAAATTATAGTAATAGCCCTCCGGCGTCAGCAGGTAGTAGGTCCTGTTGTCGATACCACGGTAAGATATGTAGGGTCCCTTCTCATTTCCCTCAGCAGTGTGGTTGAACACCACATCCAGGATAACCTCAATCCCGTTTTTGTGGAGGACCTTCACCAGGTTCTTGAGCTCATCCGCCTCCATACCATAGGGCGCCGAAGCGGCATACCCGGCCTTTGGTGCAAAAAAGCATACCGTTGAGTAGCCCCAGTAGTTGTACAGGGGCGTCCCCTCATATTCCCTGGAATTCTCAAACTCATCAAACTCAAACACCGGCATCAGCTCAACACAGTTGACCCCCAGCTCTTTCAGATACGGAACCTTCTCTACCAGTCCCGCATAGGTGCCCTTATGGCGGACACCGCTGCTCTCATGCCTGGTAAAAGACCTGACGTGGAGCTCATAGATCACCAGATCCCTGCCGGGTATCTCAAGGGGTTTGTCGCCGTCCCAGTGGTAGTCCTCGCGGATTATCTGTCCCCGGTACTGGAACTGATTCTTTTCATCGTGCTTCCTGCCCCAAACCGAGCGGCCTGTCACCGACTTGGCATAGGGGTCCAGAAGTATCTTTTTCCTGTCAAACAAAAGACCCTTCTCCGGGTCGTAGGGTCCGTCAAACCGGTAGCCGTACTCAGTGGTCTCAATGTCTATTCCGTGGACCATGATGGTATACACATCACCGATGCGGAACTCGGGCGGAAACGGTATCTCCACCCAGGGCTTCTTCTGGCCATGGTGAAACAGCACCAGGGTGCAGCCAGTTGCCTCTTTTGAATAGACGCTGAAATTGACGGCCCCAGATGCATCCAGCGTCGCACCGAATGGAAACACCCTTCCCCTCCTATACTTCAGCCCCTTTATCTCGTTGGTGGGAAATGTATCTATCAGCCTCATTGCACAGCCTCCGGAAGACTACATCCATCATCGCTATTGTTTCAAAAAACACTCTCCATATATTATGCCATATTTCACGGCACATTTCCCGACAACAATATGTTTTTGTGAATTTAAAAAACGGCCAGCCGATACTCAATTCGACTGACCGCCAATTATATTCCATGTCATCAGACACTCTTTTGTATGTCGCTGGCCACGCTCTTGGCGCTGCACATAGCCTCTTCCATGAGCTTGAGCATCTCAAGCATGCTCCTGAAGTGTTCCGTGCGGTTCTCTTCCGCCCACACGATTCTCCCCTGCCATGTTCCATTCTGTTGATTATCAACCTTAACTATAAAGGTATTGCTGTTGTGCAAATCTTTTTTTAGCATGACAGTGTCCCCTCACCTCAACCAAATCCTATTTCAATTTATAGATTTTTCGCCTGTTTGTCAAGCCAAAAAGCCCCTTTTTCTGCTACATTTCCTATTGCATAATCTCATACATTGGAGTAAGCTTTGAAGGTCGGTTGTTCAACCACAAATGTGACTACATTCGTATTCACATTTCCCAACAAAAAGAAAGAAAATGTGCTAGTATTAATGTAGTCAGATGCATTCCCATGCCCTTTCTGCATTGATAAGGCCGTTGCCAGGGGCATGGATCCTGAAACTATTGCAGAAGAAGTTGAGGAACCACTTGACAAGGTACAGGCCATCTGCAATTTTGCATCAAAATATAACCCAGATTACAATCCAAAAGCAATACTCGAGGAACTTTCTGACTTAGCTATAAAATAAGACATACTATGAAGCTCAAATCAAAGCTTTTTATTCAGGGGGCAGTATCATGCTGCGCCCTGTTTATTTTATACCTCACGCGCCCATCAACGCAAAAATGGCGGCCAGCCGATTATTAATCGACTGACCGCCATTTTTCTTATTTTTCAGGAAAAAGAGCTGTCGGCCTTATCAAGCCTCATCATCATCTTCCTTTTTTCTGCCTGCAAGCATAAGTGAGATTGCAGCGGCAGATGCTACAACAATTGCAAATACTCTTGCTGTAGTGTTTATCTTATCATCAGTACTTCCACGTCTTGCGCCAAGAACTGCTGCGCCCTCTCCATCGCCGGAAATAACCTCGTCTTCTCTCCTTGCGCCAAGTACCTGAGCGAGAGGCACAAGAGCATCAGGGATGCTTACGATAGGTGTGCCATTCGGTACGATGTCTGTTGTTGATGAAGGTGTATCATCAGTTGAATCACTCGGTGTACCGTCAGTTGTTCCACTTGGTGTATCATCAGTGGTTCCGTCTGGCGTATCTCCGGTTGTGTCATCATCATCAGGTGTAGGTACTGTAGGATCCGTTGTCTCCTCATCTGTAGGTGCAGGTGTAGGAGCTGGCGTAGGATCGTCTGTCTCATCTGAAGGAGTAGGATCATCCGTCTCATCTGCAGGTGCAGGTGTAGGCGTAGGATTCTCTGTCTCCTCAGGTGTTGAAGGATCCGTTGCAGGTGTTACTTCCTCCTGAGAAGGGGTAGGATCCGTTGTCTCTTCTGAAGGAGTAGTTGTAGGAACATCTTTCTCATCTGAAGGTGTTGTAGGATCGTCATCAGACTCCTGCTCTATCGGTTCAAAGATAGAGTCTTCATCTTCAGTTTCATCTGACTCGCTGGTCTCGTCAGATTCTTCAGCTACTGTTTCTTCTGCGTAAACTCTTGCAGTTGCCATGTCACTGCCAAATGTGGTAGTCACAAGGGCAAAAGAGAGAACAAACGCCAATAGCCTGTTCCACTTTTTCATCATAACTTTTTCCTCCTGTGTATTATTCAAAATAGTGGTTTGTTAAACTGATTGTTCTACTTCGTCAAAAATAGCCTGAGCTCCGTAATTCAAGGCCTCGTCCATGAGCCTTATCATCTCCAGCATGCTCCGGAAATGCGTCGCCCGGTTCTCATCCGCCCAGACGATGCGGCCCTGCCAGGTGCTGTTCTGACGATTGTCCACCTTCACTATGAAAGTGGAGCTGTTGTTTGGGTCTTTCCTATACATAATTCCTTCCTTTCATATTTGGGCGCACTCTTCTCTAAGAGAAACGTCCAGAAACAATTCTATAAAATCCCCCATCATAAGAACCATCATAATCGACTTCATTTTTGTATTTTCTTTATATTTTTTTTATGATTTATTCAAAAAATTCATATTTTGTTAACCGTTGGGCATTTTTCGTCGATTTTGTTGGGCGTTTTTCGTCGGTTTTGTTGGGCATTTTTCGTTTTGCATCAAAAAAAGACCAGCCGGCATATTCAGCTGGTCCTTCAGTATTTCTTTTATCCTTATATCAGCACTGTCCCCTCATTTCATCAGTCCCTTAAACAACCTACAGGGATAACATGAACTCCGTTTTCAGTTGTATATGACATTGTTGCATTGCCACATATAACCAACAACAAGGATGGTTCCCGGTAAACCGCTTTTGGATGCTCCGGGTTTTCCAGTGCTTTTTGGTTGTGATTTTTTATCAGGTCATTAAACTTCAGCAAGTTGGCTTCAGCCGCAGGTATGGCATTCTCACCGGTCTTAATCTCAATTAAAGCATATCTGCCGTCAGCCATCTGATATATTGCATCGGCTTCAATGCCGCTGTCATCTGTATAATGCATGATTCTGGCATCATGTGCCTCCGCATAAGCAATAAGATCTCTGAGAACCAGGTTCTCAAATACATGCCCAAACAGATCAAAATCATTATAAAAATATTGGGGAGACAGCCCCAATGCAGCAACTGCAATTGACGGGTCAATAAAAATATGTTTCTTCGCAGCTCTTATCGCAGTTTTGCTTCTCACCTGCGGAGTCCAGGCATCAATGTCCTTTATTACAAACAGTTCCTCAAGTTTACTGATATACGTATCGATGGTACTATCCGAAACATCTTTTGTTGCTTTGATATCCGCATATATACTCGATTTTTTCGCAGTTGTGGCAATATTTCTCGCATATGACCAGATAATGGTTTTGGCGATTTCCGGATTTCGTTTTACTCCATCTATGGCGCTAATGTCTTTTTCATAGATCTGTCTGTAATAATCTTTAGCGATCTCCAGCAGCGCCCTCTTATCTTTAAACCAGAGACATCTGGGCCATCCTCCGCGACATGCAGCAAATATCAGGTCCTCAAGTTGCAGATCAGATTTCCGGCCATCGAATCCCTGTCCATCACTTTCAAACATACCGGATATGGAAATATTTCCGACAGAATCGCCAAACTCCCAAAGAGTCATGGGATACATTTTCAATTCACTGATCCTCCCAGTGCCGGTATGGGGTGTATCGATCTTCTTACTGCTGGAGCCTGTAAGATAGTATTCACCTGCCGATTCAGGATTATCATCGCAGTCTTTCCTGATCGTCCCCCAAAGCTTAGGAGCATCCTGCCACTCATCAAACAAAATAGGTTTTTCATTGCTAAGCAACAGCCTTGGGGATGTCTCTGCCACGGTAAGGTATCCTTTTCTTTTCTCCTCATCCTGAAACTCAATTACCGTTTTGCATCTCTCACTTGCGGTTCTGGTTTTCCCACACCCCTTAGGTCCTACAATATTGATTGCGTTAAAAACCTGTGACCTTATATCAAGCTCATCATCTACAACTCTTCTAATATACTTCATGTGATTTCTCCTCTAATTCAGTATATTCCAATGCTATGATATAACCGTTGGGCATTTTTCGCAAGTTTTGTTGGGCATTTTTCGTCGATTTTGTTGGGCGTTTTTCGTCGGTTTTGTTGGGCGTTTTTCGTTTTTGCATCAAAAAAAGACCAGCCGGGCATTTGCTGTCCGGCTGGCGTTGCACCCTGTTATTCGGGTGTCAGGTATTTGGTTTAGTCCTCTTCACGTCTCTTTTTACTTGCTATCATCAGTGCTACCGCTACTGCTGCAGCTGTAAGAATTGCGAAGATCCTTGCTACAGAATTGGTTGCATCCTCAGTTGCTGCGCGTCTTGCGCCAAGTACTGCCGGTGCATCTGTAGGTGTTGACTCTACTTCTCTTGTTGCTCCGAGAACTCCTGCCATAGGAACCGCTGCATCCGGGATGTTGGTTGTGACATCCGGTGTAGGTGTGATATTGGATACCGGTGTGTCGACCGGTGTATCATCCGGTGTGTCATCAACTGAAGGTGTAGGTTCGGGCTCCGGTGTAGGTGTAGGTACCGTTACAGGCTCCGGTGTAGGAGCGGGTGTCGGTGTGGGCATCGGTGTAGGGTCATCCGGTGTCACATTCGGCGTAGGTGTAGGTATCGGCACTTCCTCAGGAGTGGGCTCCGGTGTGGGAGTTGGCTCGGGTGTAGGTGTAGGAGTAGGCTCCGGTGTAGGAGTCGGTGTAGGCTCCGGTGTAGGTTCAGGAGTCGGCTCCGGATCAGGCTCTGGCTCAGGTTCCGGCTCGGGGTCGGGTTCCGGATCAGGCTCTGGCTCAGGATCATCAATAATCGTTAACTTGCCCGGTATGATCTCGAAAGTGTAATTTGTATACTTCTTCTCAAGATCTTCCACACTCTGAACAGTTGTTATCTTATACTCAGGTCCAACTTCCTCACCAGTTTCTCTTGTGAAGGAATACTGGAATTCAACTTCTCCAAATCCTCCTGAGACAACTCTGCCAGTAAGTTCAGGATCAGGATCACCTTTCTTCTTGGTCTTGTCATCTGCCTGGATAACTACAGGCGCCTTTGTGATGATAAGTTTTCCGTCTTCTACTTCAAATTTTGCAGTGAAGTTTCTGGTGTTAAGGTTTGTAAACTGGCTCTCCTTGAGGTTCATTGGATACTCATTTACGTTAATTCCTGCTGCAATTGACTCTCCGCTAAACTCAAAGTCTTTTTCTGTGTAAAGGCTGTCGCTTATACTCAGAACCTTGTAACCGGTGACATTCTGTTCCTTTGCGTTGTACTGCAGTGTGTCAATATTGCCCTTGATCTTAACGATTACTTCACGAGGAGTGATGACAAGCCTTCCGGGTATTACCTCAACCTTTTCAATGATGTATTTGGATGAGGTTACGGTAAAGTCATCCTTTGTCATTGGCATCCAGTAGTTATCACCAACCTCAATGCCGGTAACTTTAGCCCTTGTCTGGTCATTAAGAACTACTGATACGTTCTTAGGATCAGCGATCTGAGGATCGAGCTCAACGGTATATCCTGTTGCTGAATGCTCCTGGTAGTCAAAGATATGCTCGTATGAGTTACCAATAATCTTGACGCTTACCTTAGGAAGGGTTGTAAACTTTGCAATGTAGGTAGTGTCTGCATAATAGTCACCATTCCTGTTCAGCTCAGCCTTTGCCTTTGCCATGGTAAGATCTTCAGGGGCACCATTAAGTCTGCTGTTCTGACTTACTGTATCCTTGTACCAACCCTCAAATACGAATCCCTGGTTTGCTGTTGCAACTGACCCGGTAACTCCAGCCGTCCCATCAGCTCTGATATCAGGATTGCTGGTATGTGTAAGTGTTGCTGCACCTTCCGGCTGTACCCTATAAGTCACCTTATAGTTTGGCATCCATACTGCATATAGCGTATTGGTATCCGGATTCAGGTTATCTGCACCAACCTTGTCTCCCACCTTGAAATCAGGTGTTTTTGCATTTGGCTTCTCATTTGCCCATCCAAGGAAGATATGACCCGGTCTGCTGAATCCCTGCTGACTTATAACTATCTCATCGTTGAGCTGGATATCATTATAGGTAGCTACTGTCTTGTCACCAGATACGTCTATCTTCTTGGATTCGTCTGAAGAAAGTGTTGTAGTTGCAGGTGCATCTGTAGAGCCATTGCCTTTGTAGACAATCTTTGTAAGTTCGATTCTCTCCTCTTCATCAGAAACATACTGTGCACGAAGTCTTAATGTAAAGATTTCTCCGTTATAATCTACAGTTTCAGTTCCCTCACCATCAGGTCTTCCATCTTCAATATCTACTTTGAAAGAATCACCCTCTTTATATTTCGCGTCAGTCTCTACAAATGTTTCCCTCTCCTTATCCCATGTCATCAGCATCCAGTAGTCAAAACGTGTGCCTTTTGGTGCCGTTGCGGTGTTCTTGAGAGCCACAGCATTTCCCTGATCCTTGTAGATCTTAGGATCAATTACTTTCGTCAAGTCAACCTTGTTGTCAATATTTACGTCATACTCAATCCTTACAGCCTGTTTCAATTCTGACTTAGGCAGCCAATCCGCGAAAAGATCAAGCCTTCCAACTACATACCACTGATCCGGGTCTGAGTGAGGATAATCTGTAGCTATATCATCACTCATTTCAGTTTCATCAAGGTATTTAGTCTCATGATTTTCATCATAGTACCATCCCATAAACTTCTGGGTTTTTGTAGTTGGTTCACTAATCGACGGTATCTTTTCTCCATGTTTTACACGGATTGTTGTAGACTGATTTCCCCAGTCGACAGCCTCTGGAGTATTAGCATGAAGGAATACATCGTACTCTTTAATTCTCCACTTTGCGTATGCTTGGAAGCCTTCTTTCTTCATCTTGGTATTTGAGAAGTTAAACTCACGCGTACACTCTTCATCTTCGTACCACCCCTGGAATATGTAACCGCGCTTTTCAGGATTTATGCTATTCTCTGCATCGGTACATGAATTACCTACCGGTATAGCGCCACTCTCTCCAAGAAGCTCATGCTCTTCAATCTCTACAGGTCCATTACCATCATCTGCAGCTCCATCCCTAAACAGGACCTTGTTGCTACGTCTGTTATAGAAAAATGTTATAGTATTTGTTCTAGAGTTCTCTTCTCTGCCTACATAATCAAAGCCATCATATTCATAAGCCGGTGGCTTCTGATTTTCAATTAGACCAGTCGACTTTACTGTAAAATGAGTAATATAGTAATATTTTACAGTTCCCTCATCTGTTACATAATCCTTTGTAGTACCGGTTTCTTTATAATCAACATTGAAATAAATCTCGTATGTATATATTTTCGGTTTAGAATCAAATCTGCCAATTAAGTAATTGCCTGTGCTGCTCTTCCAGTTTCCAAGGATTAAATAGTCCAGTGAATCAATCTTACCTTTTACGGTGTTTGCACCTCTTGTCTCGTCGCCATCAGTTCTTTCTTCTCTCAGTCCCGCCTTTTCCATTAGAATCCAGCTAGTTTGAGTGTCTGTTGTCTTGTCATGATTCCTCAAGAATTGTTCAAGTGCTGCAAACTCCGTGTACTCCGGCAGCTTACCGCCGTACTCACTGCCAAATTTAGCACCATACTTTATTTTGATAGGGATATAATAGTAGGTACCATCTGTCTGCGTGCGGTTTCCATCATCTCCTTTCGGGAATGTATCTATAACAGAACGATCTTTAATGATAAATTTTTTCTGGCAGTTATCAAATGTGCCGATAGCACCACCCAATCCACCTTTTTCTGATTCTATGAACTGTATGCCTTGATTGCCCAGGTCTTTTGCAAAGATGAATTTGATTGTATATTCAATTCTCTTGAAATATACATTTACTACAGCAGTTCCCTGTGTGTTGATAACAACTCCGTCATCAAAAGAATCGGGCTTGAAACCTTCTAATTCAATCGTTTCGTCTGCATGACAATTAAGATTAGAATCTTCGCTCTTGAGATATTCATCCCCTTTTATGACCGCATAACTATCTACGCCGTCTGTATACTTGAGTTCAAGATGCTCAGTACCTATTTCCTTACCTACTAATCCAAATCTTTCATATGAATGGTAGAAGGATGGTTCCCCTTCGACACTCTCCGTCCAGACAAGAACCTTGTAAGGAGCAATCTTATTTGAATTCCACTTGGCAAATGCTGTAGTCGGCCCATTTAATGGTGCACCAAAATTGAAATTTTCAGTAAAAGAGCTTGTGTCTACTACTTTTTCTTCCTTAGCATCAGCTTTTGTTGAATACCATCCGAGGAATGTATATCCACGTCTCTGAGGGTCAACTGAAGGCCTCACAGGAGTAGCACCAGCCTTAACAAACTGTGGCTCTGTGTAGGTTGCGCCAGCACCATTCCCATCAAAGGTCAGCCAGTATCCGTTAGAGATCACAGGTACAAAAGTAACGTCTCCGCTAATTGTTACCTGCTCACCGTTCTTATAGATCGAGGGCCTGACTCTAGTGGGTGAAATTTTATCTGCTCCTTCTATAACCTCCCACTCACCATTGAATTCTTCCTCTGAATCATATGGTCTGTACGTCTGATTTATTGTGAAGGTCCCACCCTGGCTATCAATGGGAGCTGAAGTGATAACTGCGTTAAGTTCATCTCTGAATGTTACAAAGTACTTTTCTTCATACTTAGACCTTACAGTAACATCCTCATCTTTGGTAATCCCATCGATTGGTTTGCTGAAAGAAACAGCCTCCCCATAGGTGTTGTTTTCCCAGATGTACCAGCCCAGGAATTTTTTCCCGTTGTGGAAAGGAGCGTTTATTGCTTCAAGCTTATCTCCGTTCTTGATGATCTGGTTGTCTACACTCTCGCCTGCCTTGTTGGTAAAGTAATAGGCTTCATAATTTTCTTCATCATTGATGTCTTCGAAATGGTAGGTACGCCTTGGAGTTACGACCTCTTCATCTTTGATGAATGTAATAGCATATACTGAGAATTCATCACTCTCAAACTCTGCTGCACTGCCAGAGATATCAGCATCAACTATTGAAGCATCTCCGCCATCGTCCACGTGAACAACCTGGGCCTCTTCAGCTGCTGCCAGCTCGGAAGATGTAAGCCTTACACTTATAGGCTTCTCAGGCTCGATCTCTTCGTCTTCGTAGCTAAAAGAAATGTCGACTGCAACTACCTTCTCAACAGTCTTAACGCTCTCGCTGTCTTCGGAATTGACTTCCTGCTCAACAGTCTCTTTAACCGCATCAAGAATGCCGCTGTCATATACAGGAGTTACGCTGACTTTGGTGCCATCAGGGAAAGCCCCCTCAGGTGCATCGATGTAAACGGTGATGCCGCCTGCGCTCTTCTTGAAAGTAACTGCTGGCATCTCATCCTCAGCTTCCTCAAAGACAGCCGTGAAGGTGGTATCCTCCTCGATGTCCTCAGGAACGAACTTGGCATCGGTCGAAACCTCTTTTTCATCCTTGTCAACCCATGCGGTGAATACGTAGCCTTCCTCAGCCTCAGCCTTGGAACCCTTAATTTTGGCATCCTCATCATCAAGGTCGATCTCCTCGGACTCAACTGAAACGCTTCCGCCCTCGGTTGCCTCGTAGGTGATAGTTACGATGTTGGCCTCTTCCTCTTCCTCGGCTTCCTCTTCTTCAAAGGTAGCTGTGAAGGTGGTGTCCTCCTCGATATCCTCGGGAACCAGGGTCTCATCTTCAGTTACTAGATCATCGCCGCAGTACCATCCGACAAAGACATATCCCGTGTCAGCGCTGGCTGTTGATCCGTCGAAGGACTCGCTGTTTATGTCGATCTCTTCTGATTCAACAGATACGCTTCCGCCGTCTGTAGCCTCGTAGGTAACTGTTACCAGCTCCTCTTCGTCTTCCTCTTTCTCTTCTTTCTCTTCTTCCTCTTCTTCCTCAGCAGCGGCACCTTCTGCCACCCCTTCGGTCTCCTCTAAGGCCTCCCCTGAAACCTCTTCCTCACCGGGCTCTTCTGTATTTTCCTCAGCAGCTTCTGTAGCCTCCTGCGCCTCCCCAGACGTTCCTTTAGAAGACTCTTCTTCCTGCTGCTCTTCTGCTTCTTCCCCATTTTCTTCAGAAGCATTCTCTTCATTGTTCTCTTCGGCAGGTGCCTGCTGCTCTTCTTCAGAACCCTCGTCCTGCTGCTCTTCCTCAGCGGAAGCCTCTTCTCCAGGCTCTTCCTGTGCAGGTTTCTCTACCTCAGGCTGCTCTTCGCCTTCAGCAAGTTCTTCCTGCTTGGGTTCTTCCTCCTGCTGGAGTTCTTCCTCCTGCTTGGGTTCTTCCTCCTGCTCTTTTTCTTCCTCAGGAGCATCTTCGCCTTCAGGCTCAGCCTCTTCCTCAGACTCAGATTCCTCTTTGGATTCTTCCTCTTTTTCTCCTTCGGATTCTTCCTCTTTTTCTTCTTCGGGTGCTTCTTCGGGTTCTTCCTCAGGCTCTTCCTCGGCTTCTTCTTCCTGAGCTTCCTCGCCTGACTCTTCCACCTGCTCCTCGGAATCTTCCGCGTATACCTTTGCAGTTCCAAGATCACTGCCAAAGGATCCGATCACAAGAGCGGATGAAAGAAGAAACGCTAAAAATCTGTTCCACTTCCTAAACATTACTTGTCCTCCTCATAACAGTTGTCTTTCGACGTACTCCCAAAAGTCTTGTCTGTCAGACAGCATCTCTTTTGCCGAATCTCACTTCAACTCCCTGTGCCATGGCTGCGCTTATCAGCTTGATAAGCTCCAGAAGGCTTCTGAAGTGCTCGGCTCTGTTCTCATCTGCCCAGACCACCTGGCCCTGCCAGGTTCCGTTCTGACAATTCTCAATTTTTACTATAAAAGTGTTGTTTTTCTTTGCTATTGATCTCTTCATGGCATCACCCTCTTTTATATGCTCCAATTTTATAAAATCACCCATCATAATCCCCATCATAAAAAGCTATCGTTTTGACGTTTTTGTGTAAAAGAAATATAAAATTTCTAAAATATTTATAAACTCTCTGTCAAAAAAAATGAACGATACCACAGATTTAACTGCAGTATCGCTCATCTCATGATTTCGTATTTGGTTTTCCGGGAAAAGAGCTGTCGTCTGTCATCAGCTCTTTTGTAAAAGGTATCAGTTTCCGGCTGTCAGCAGCTCTTTTGCCCGCTCCAGATCCTCAGCGGTCTTGACCTTGAAGTTGCGCTGGTCGCCGGGGATCATCGCCACGTCCATTCCCGCCATAATGGCCGGCTCCGCAGAGCTCTTCACCAGAAGGATCCTGTCCGGGAGCAGCTCCTCATTAGCATAGTAATATTTATTGAAAAGAAATGCCTCCGGGGCCTGGGCTGCGTAGATGCAGTTGCGGTTTAAGAGCTCATCCACCCGCTTGCCGCTCCTGGAAAAATACACCGCATTTTTCATGGGAAGAACCGGCATGGCGCCGTCGTGCTCATCAAGGGCCTTAAGGCACTCATCGATGCACTCCACCGTGACAAAGGGCCTGGAGGCCTCATGGATTATGACACTGTCTATGGCAGTGAGCCTTGAGTGGGCCATGTACCTGGAGTAATCGCTGTTCTCCCTGGTGTCAGCGCTGACATTGGCACTGGCGTCGTTCTCGGTGGCGCAGTCAAAGATGTTCCTAAGGTCCTTCATAGCGTTGAAGATAGACATCTGCCTGTTCTCGCCGGGATCTGAAAATCCCAGGAATTTCTGCCCCACAGGGGATTCGGGATCCTCGAACATCTCAAACTCAATCTTTTCCCTCCACTCCTTGTCTGCCACGATCTGGATATTGTCCACCAGGTCACTGGCTCCGAAGGGCTCGAGGCTGTGGGTTATCATCATCTGCCCGGCAATGTCAATGAACTGCCCCGGTATCTCGGAATCTATGTGCCTGCATGTACCGCCTGCAAGAATTATCGCAACATTCATACTGAGCCCTCCTTAAGAATGTAGGTATTCTTAGATGAAATTACAAAGACACGCATCTTCTGCTGGTTTCGATAAAAATATTCTAAATGACGTTTCTTTTTATATACTAAATTATACTAAGTAAGCACCGGATAAATCAATGATTCCTTATATCCTTCGATGCATGACATTTTTAATGTAAATACCGCACAGTTAAAAAGAAAGCCGCTTGCGGCATCATCGCGCCGAGCGCGGTTGCATCTATGCAACAAAATACCGGACCCACATAAGTGAATCCGGTCGTTCAAACATTTATCATATTTATTTAGAACCCTGCGAAGAAGGCCTGAGTCTTTTTCTCCTCGTCGTCCTGCTTCATCTTCTGTATCATGGTCTGGTACTGGTCGAGAGCCTGCTTGGTCTTGAGCTCCTGAAGTGCATTGATGCTCCTGTCCTCCTCACGGTCCATTGAAAAACCATTGAGCTCAAGTGAAGCCCTGGTATTGTAGTTGATGGCATGGTCAACTGAATTGGTCTGGGCTCCGACTGTGGTCCTGCCATCCTGCAGCTTCTCCATGGCCTTGTCCACAACACTCATATCAAAGTTGCCGCTTGTGACATCAAAGCCTGCAATTCCCAGCTTCTCTGAAGTGCTGTCATGGGTGCTGACAGTTGCTGTTCCGCCGTTGCCGTCGGCAGCCACCTGAAGATCGCCGGTGGAACCATCGAGAAGATTCTTCTCATTAAAGGTGGTGTTCTTGGCCAGGTCGTCAATCCCCTGAATGTACTGATCGATCTGTCCCTGGATATAGCTCCTGTCACCATCGGAGAGGGTTCCGTTGCTGGCCTGTATCGCCAGCTCTTTTATCGACTGAAGGTAATCCGCGATTCCTTCCATTGCGCCGTCCTGTATGTTCAGCGCTGACTTCGCGTCCTTAAGATTGTCTGTTCCCTGGTCCAGAGACCTTGTCTGGGCCTCGGTCTTCTCAGCAATTGCAAGACCCGCTGCGTCCTGCCCAGCACTCTGAATTTTGCCGCCTGCTGATATCACTGAATATGGTGAATATGAAGATGAAATGCTGCCTATCGCACCAACACCGCTCATAATATCGCCTCCTACCTAATAAAAGCCATCCCTGTAAAAAACTCATCTGCGGGAACGGGCACATGAAGACCTACTCCCACTTCTTAACTCAATCGTAACACCTGCTACATAAAAAACAAGCCTAAAAAGGCCTGTTTTTGGGTTGAAATGAAACGTAATTACAAGGGAGGGATGAGGGTGCGGGATTAAAATTTCAGTTCTTTTATTCTACTACAATAAAACTCTTATCCTTTCCTCAATAAGTTCTGTAAGCTCTTTTTTCATATTCTCTGGAATATATGAATCAGCCACTTCCTGCCTCATTTCGTCCTCATGTCTGATGATCAGTCGAATCATATTCTCAGCAGCCTTTTTCATAATTCCCAGATTATCTGCCAGAACCAGAAAATCTTTTTTCCGGATATTCCTTTTCTTACCATTCAGCGTAAGCGCCATCTGCTCCTTATCTGTTGGAATTATCACATTTACAGGGAGCAGATCATAAGCTGATGAAAGACCAAAGATTCTGGAACCGGGAGAATCTTCCATAAGCGAAAAATTCTTCAGATGCATATCAGAATTCCCTGTTGCAAAGCAAAATAGCAGTCTGTAATAAAATTCAGCAAGATCCAGACCCACATTTCTTGAGTATGTCTTTATTACCTTCCCACAATTCTCATATGAACTTTTATACTTATCTGCTGTCACTCTGCCCGACAGCTGACAGAAGTCCTCCATTGCATACATCTTACCATCTGCTCTGTCAATTCTTTTTGTAATATACGAAATCTTCCCGTCCTTATCTATAAGTGCATTGGGAACCGTCTTGATTCCTGCAATTTCCGCCATTTTCATTGACAGGTACTCAGCTTCCGGCAAAGCTCTATAATCATCAGATTGCGGCTTCAATATATACCCCGTTGGATAATCCACGATTGTCAGCCTGCCAGCCTTATCCCCAGCATCAAGATGAAGCGATAGCTTTTTTTGTACACCCGGGACTGTTAGTCCTTTATTCACTGCAGAATTGGCCAACTTCTCAAGTTCCTCTTCCGTACAGTCAATTTCAGGAATCAGATCTGTCCCGAAGAACTTCTTTATGCACCTATGATGCCATTTGACGTTCACCTCATATTCAGTTGGATTTGATATTTCCCTGTTACAGCATAAACATCTATGCATTATCAAGCCTCAATATAAACATCGCCAATGCAGTCACGACAAGCGGCAAGCATCAGTCCAAAACGGTCTTTACCATCTATCTTCCAGTTCCGTTCCACAACTCCCAAAAGCCACCCTTCCGGAATAAGCCCGTCAAAAAATGGAAACAGATACTTGGATATATAAGGCTCATTCCTGAGCGGTAGTGTCAGACTTACGGGAACTGCCGTTTCGTCAGAAAGGTATTCCTCATCATATGAAAATTCATACCCATCGTCGGTCTCTGTTATTATTCCGGCGTATTTATTCTGCACAAAAACTTTACCTGCTCTTGCCATCTGATATACCACTCCTGTCAATCTCTCCAGGAACCGCCTCCATCCCAAACATGGAAAGTGCCTGGTTCACCTTATCAAGGCGTACAGTCTCCTTGCCCTGCTCCAGTTCCCGGACAAAACGAAGCCCCAGTCCGGCACGAAGAGCAAACTCCTCCTGGGTGAGTCCTGCCTTTTTTCTTTCAGTTTTTACAAAATCGGAAATTGTACTCATATAAATATAATAACCCCTATCGGGTATAAAAGCAACAATTTGCAGATCAAATATACCCGATAGGGTATTGTTAGTATCTTTAATCCCTCCAATATACCCGATAAGGTATATATACTATCCTGACACTCAACAGTCTATTTCAAACCTTCCAGGTATGCGACAACATTCACATATTTAACTCCATCAACAGCATTATCCTCACCATTGTACAGGACAATGCGGTCTGTTATCTCACCATAGCGGAACTCCGTCTCTTCGCACATCTTTTTATCCAAAAGATGTCTGTACTGCCTCTCTGCAATCTGGCTGCTGTGTTTTATCTCGTAAATCCTGCACTTCAGCTCTTTTTCATCATAGAC